>Ga0209536_100001771_pt1 | contig 35406 bp, 36 predicted proteins | sample DeeMarSeWOR28_12_FD_187461 | JGI IMG/M metagenome (GOLD analysis project Ga0209536, IMG submission 187461) | Marine sediment microbial communities from White Oak River estuary, North Carolina - WOR-2-8_12 (SPAdes) (version 2) | ecosystem: Environmental > Aquatic > Marine > Intertidal zone >...
AACCGAACCGGCTCATTGCCGCTTCCATCGGCGTTGCGCAACCCACCGAAGAATCGGCCTACGGATACCTGTCGGAACACCATCCCTATGGAGAGACTGAGGAGCGGGCCGGCGAGTATGCCGAAGATCTTGCGGCTTCCATGCTGGCCACGGCCCTCGGCTTGCAGTTCGATCCTTCTGTAGACTGGGATGAGCGCGAACAACACTACAAGATGAGCGGAAAGATCCTCCGGACATTCAACGTTACGCAGTCGGCGCAGGGCGACAGGGAAGGACGGTGGACCTCTGTTGTCGCGATGGCTGTTCTGCTCCCCTAGTTGGTGTGTCTTCAGCAACGGGGAACAGGAGAAACGACGAGGACCGAGAGCGAGCCTCACGGCACTCCCTCTGTGAGGGCGCCCGAAGCGCCAGAGGCATCCGCGTGACTCCTCGCCTTCGCGCTGCAGGAGCAGCATTCACACTCTCCCCACGCACTGGGATCGGGAGGCAGCATGGTTCGCAGACATGATCGAGGCATCACGATGCAAACCCGCCCGTGGCTTCTCTTGCTGATGCTCGTTGTCCTCATTCCCGCCCGGGCCCGGGGGCAGGAGGCGCCTGCCTCAGGCCAGAGTTCACCCTTCAGTCAGGCAAAGTTTGTTCCAGATATCTCGCTGATTCTGGACTGCTCGTACCTGATGCGCAGCCTGCCGGACGAACGCTATGGGGAACTGACGGTTCCGGGCACGGCCATTCCCCATGAAGACGCGACATCTCACCGGGGCTTCAACCTGAACTACGCCGAGATCACCTTCTACTCCATCGTTGATCCCTACTTCGAGCTTTTTGCCGTCCTCCACGTCTCCGAGCATCATCTGCATCTGGAGGAAGCCTACTGGCTCACGAAGAAGCTGCCTGCCGGCTTGCAGCTAAAGGCAGGCAAGTTCCTTTCGGGCTTCGGGCGGATCAACGAACAGCATGCACATTACTGGGATTTCGCCGACCCCCCACTGATCCTTGACGCGTTGTTCGGTCCGGAAGGGCTCAATGAAGTGGGGGCACGGGTGTCGTGGGTCGCACCACTGGAGACCTATCTAATGCTCGGCGGGGAACTCCTCATGGGGGAGAATGCGGCAAGCTTCGGGCGGACGGGCATCCAGTCCGCCTCAGCATCGTTTCACCAAGAGAGCGTCAACGGCCCGGGCCTCTGGCTAGGGTACGGAAGGACCTCCTTCGACTTCGGTGATGCCTCGCTCCTGCTGGGTGCCTCCGCCGGCAGGGGTGCCACACGGGTCGACGAGGGATTCTCAGCCAGCCTTGCAGGTGGGGAGGCGCTCTCCGGGCATACGCTCATCTACGGGGGTGACCTCACGGTCAAATACCTTATCGATGCGATACGGTACGTGGCCCTTCAGGGCGAATTCCTCTACAGGTCCACCGATGGAACGCTCTATACCAACAGTGCATCGCCGGTGGTGCAGTCGTCCCCGTATGAGAGGCGTCAGTCGGGATTCTACACTCAGGCGGTGGCCAAACTCGGACTGCAGTGGCGCGCCGGCATTCGGCTGGACATGCTTACGCAAAACAAAATCGTTGAGGACGGATTTCGGACGGATCTACCACAGAACCTCCCCCGTTTCTCAGCAATGGTGGAGTTCAATCCGACCGAGTTCTCACGGGTGCGACTTCAGTACAACTACGATCGATCCAGATACGCTCTGGAGGATTCCCACCTGAGCGGGAAGACGGTCCACGAACTGTCGGTCCAGGTGAATCTGGCCATCGGCGCTCACGGTGCCCATTCGTTCTAAGCGCGAGGAGAACCTCTATGCGACAGGCCGTTCTTGCTCTTTTCGCCCTCTTTGCCCTCGCCCCGCAGCCGTCTCCTTCCAGACCTCTGCACGTCGTGGCAGCCTATCCCTATATCGGGGACCTCGTCGAGAAAATCGGCGGCAGGAATGTCCGGGTCTTCTCCCTTGCGCGCGGCGACTACAATCCGCACGTCATCATCCCCCGTCCCTCGTTCATCGCCAAAGTCCGCCGGGCCGACCTTCTGGTGATCAGCGGGGCACAGCTCGAGATCGGATGGCTGCCCCCGCTTCTTCGGCAGGCCAACAATCCGGCGGTCCAGCCGGGTGAGGTGGGGTTTCTTGACCTTTCACGCTCGGTCACGCTCATCGATGTCCCGGCCGCCGTCTCGCGTGAACTCGGTGATGTCCATCCGGAAGGCAATCCCCACTACTATCTGGACCCGGAGAACATCCTGATCCTTGCCCGAGTGATCAGGGATAAACTGTCCGAGCTCGATCCCGACGGCTCATGGTTCTACGATGGCAACCTCGACGCGTTTGTCACGCTCTGGCGCGCGAAGCTTGCCGAATGGTCCGAAAAGCTACTGCCGCTGAAAGACACCAGGGTGATCGAGTATCATAAGAACTACGACTACTTCTTGAAGCGGTACGGCCTCGTGCTCGCCGGCACGGTGGAGCCGCTGCCGGGGATTCCCCCCACATCGAAGCATATTGAGCGGCTCGAAGCGCTTCTGATGGCACAACCCGCGCGCTTCGTGCTCCAGGATGTTTATAATCCCGACGACGCCTCCCGCCACCTCGCCGAGAAGCTGGGAATGACACTTGTTCATCTTCCCCACGATGTGGGGGCAGTCCGGGAAGCCAGCGACCTCGTTACCCTGTTCGACGAACTCGTAGGGAGGCTGACCCAATGAGCGACATTCTATGGACGGCATTTCTCCTTTCGCTGGTGCTGCTTGGGATCCACTCCTTTTTCGGGATCGAAATCATCCGGCGGGGCATCATCTTCACCGACCTGGCCATCGGCCAGATGGCAGCTCTGGGGGCGGCGGCTTCCATCCTGTTCCTCGACGGGGCGTACCTCGACCCCATCTCCCTGGGCTTCGCCCTTGCAGGCGGCGCGATCGTCGCCATCGCCGCACGGAGGACCGACACCCATGAAGCATTCATCGGACTGCTCTATGCCTTCGGCTTTTCCGGCGTCTTCATCATGCTTTCGAAATCCTACCACGGCATGGAGATGTTTCAGAAACTGATGGCTTCTGACATCCTCTTCACACCGACTTCCGACCTGCTCAGGGCGGCTGTCGCCTATGTCGTGCTGGGGGGCATCCTGCTGCTCTTCTACAACCGGGCTCAGGGCCTGATGAAGGAAGCCCTCTTCTTTGTGACCTTTGCCGTCACGGTCACGATTGCTGTGAGGCTCGCGGGGGTTTTTGTTGTCTTCGCGCTGCTGGTCGCCCCGGCACTGACGGCACTGAGGATCAAGCGCGGCATCCCGATCGTCAACGCGTGGATCATCGGAACAGCGGTCAATCTCCTGTCCATTCTGCTCTCGTACAATCTGGATTTCCCGACCGGGTACACGCTTGTCTTCTCCCATGCTGTCCTGGCGCTGGCGGTCGCCCTGATCTTCCCCGCCAGGAGGTCGCCAGTGCCGGCGGAGGCACGGCCGGCCCCGGACCACACATAACGCAGGACAACGCCACCGAAGGAGACACACTCATGGCAAAGGATCCGCTGCTGGAGGGTCTGAACGACGCCATCAATCGCGAAATTTCGACCATCCTGCGCTACTTGCTCCAGGGGAGCATCATACGCGGACGACAGAATCAATCGCTGCGGCAGATGTATCGTGCCGAGGTCACCGACGAGATCGGCCACGCCCAGTATCTGGCCGACAAGATCGTGATGCTCGGGGGCGTGCCGTTGCTCCGGCCCGACCTGAGCCCACCCCCGGCCGACGTCGAGCGGATGATCGAGAACGATCGTGCGAAGGAAGAACTCGATGTTGCGCACTACAAGAAGCTCGCCGAAATGGCGGATGAGCGGGGTGATATCGAGCTGAAGATGAAAATGGAAGAGCAGGCCGCGGACGAATCACATCACGCCGACGAACTGCGGCGGATGAAGGCCTGACGCCCCTCGATTCCGGGTTCCGGAGTGTGAGGAGAGCGGAAGTGCTGCCGCGGCCTCCGAGCCAAACAACAACAGCCTCAGTGCTGAGGGCGAAAGGAGGGAATGAGCATGCCAGGAAGAGATCGCACTGGACCCCGAGGGATGGGTCCCATGACCGGCCGCGGGGCCGGCTACTGCGGCGGATTCGGCGGAAATGACTACACCACACGGGGGCACTTCAGAGGCGGTCCCAGGGCGGGACACCATTGGCGGAGCGCAGGTCCCGGAGGCCACTGGCGGTGGCGTCACTGGGCCTGTGGATCAGGCCAGCACGGACGGATGCCACCCGGGGGCGTGTCACCGGATTTCAGCCACCCTGATCCGGAATCCGAAAAAAGGGTCCTCGAAACCAGGACCCAGGCTCTCCGAGCTGAGCTCGAATCCATCAGCAGGCGTCTCGAAGGATTCGAATCACCTGCCAGGGGGGATTGAGGGCAGTCGCGGCCCGAGCTTGGTGCATCTCGTCCAGGTCTCGTGCAGGCCTGATGCCCCCATCTCAGATGCGCACCGGGCGACGCCTCAGCTAATCAGAATTCCCGGGAGGAACCATACCCAAGATCGCCATCATCCTCTGTGACCGCTACAGAAGCTGCGGCGGCGGCAAGTGCTTTCGTGCCGCGCGAGAACGGGTAGGAGGATTCTCCCGCTACACCGCCGGGGAGGCGCTTGAAGTCGTCGGCTATGCCACCTGCGGCGGCTGTCCGGGGGGGGGAACGTAGAGTACCTCCCGGAGGAGTTCAAGAAGAACGGAGCGGAGGTTGTGCACCTGGCCACCGGGCTCGTGGTGGGCTATCCCCCCTGGCCGTACATCACCCACTTCAAACAATACATCGAGACTCGGTTCGGTCTCCCGGTGGTGATCGGCACCCATCCGATCCCGAAGAAATACCTGGACACCCATCGGGGGCTCCCCTTCTGGGCGGAGTCCGGGATGAGTGCGCTGGCGGCCGGCTTGATGGCCGAGCCGCCCGAGATCATGGAGGCCTACAATTGAGAGGGGGCAGGAGGATGAGCTTTTCCGGAGGAATCGGGCAAAGAGGCGATATTACCTACCGGCCCATCGGTGTCATCCGGAGTGAGCACACGGATCCGGAGGCCACGCCGATTCAGAGCTCTGTTGCCGGTCGTTGCCGCGGGCGGGCAGAGATTCTTCCAGAGTATGCTGAGGGCCTGCGCGACCTGGAGGGATTTTCCCACATCTACCTGCTGTACGACTTTCACCGAGCGCAGGGCATGAAACTGATCGTGACGCCCTACCTCCAGGATGTCGAGCGCGGTGTCTTCGCGACACGCGCCCCGTACAGGCCGAATCATATTGGCCTCAGCATCGTTGAGCTCGTCTCCCGCCAGGGTGCCGTCCTTGACCTTGCTGGCCTGGACGTGCTCGACGGCACTCCGCTCCTGGATATCAAGCCCTACGTGGGCAGGTTCGACTGCATACGGAACACACGTGATGGCTGGCAGGCTGCGGTAGATGAGGAGACGGCCCGAGAACGAGGCAGACGCATGTACAGCGGATGACTTGTCGGCCGCTGAAGGAGAAGCAATGAGAGTCGAGCGCGCCAGCGCCTGAGCGGACGGCCAGAGGCCATGCGCCGGATAGAGCCCTTTGAACAGCACCCGGAATAGTACGACGTGTGGTTTGATCTGAACAGGTACGCGTAGGAATCCGAGCTTCGGGCCGTGCGCTCGCTCCTGCCCGTCAGCAGGAAGATGGTAGAAGTCTGAGGGGAACCGGCCGGTTCGCTGCACACGTGGGAATACCCCGGGGGGTCGAACCATCCGCGGAAATGAGACGGAGAGCCGCCGCCAGAGCAGTCCAAGCACTGCAGGGCGGCCACCTTCTATTCCGTTCAGGAGGTCGAACTCCAGCTGAAGAAGGCCGGCTTCTGCCGCCTGCACGCAGTCCAGACGCTCTTGCATGATCTCGAGGAGATTACCACCGTGGAACCGTTGGAAGGGGGTTTGGCGGAAGGGTCATTTGTTATGATACGAGCAGAGAAATAGCCGATGAAGACTCTCTCAGGACGACGCATTCTCATTTGCGGAAAGGGGGGCAGCGGAAAGAGTTCCGTGGCAGCGTTGCTTGCGACCGCTCTCCAGAACCTGAATCATCATGTTGTCCTTGTGGACGGCGACGGTTCCAACCCCGGCGGTCTGGCCCGCCTGGTGCTCGGTGCGACCCCGGGTCCGGCCCCCCTCATCGAGTTCTTCGGCGGGAGAGAACGGGTCACCTGCCCCGTCGATGATCCCGCCCCCCTGACCAGGGCGTCCGATCTCCTGCCGATCCTCGACGCACAGCTATCTCTCCCGGAAATCCCCCCGCGCTACTACGCCCGATCCGGGAATGTACTCCTGTTTCAGGTGGGGAAAATCAGGAAGCCATACGAAGGGTGCGACGGTCCGATGTCGAAAGTGACCAGGGATTTTGTCCTCCAGGGGAATTATGTCACCGTCATCGACGTGGAGGCAGGCATCGAGCACTTTGGCAGAGGTGTCGAGAAGCATATTGACATTGTCCTGGTTGTAGTAGATCCGACGTACGAATCGTTCGAGATCGCCGCGCGGGTGACGGCGCTGTGCTCCCTGATGTCGGTCGCGCACGCGTTTGCCATTCTCAACAGCGTCGACTCCGCGGAGATGGAAACCACAATGCGACATGCGCTGGAGGTCAGAAACGTCCCGGTGCTCGGATGCGTGTGGTTTGATCCGGCAGTTCGGGCCGCGGGGATGAAGGGAAACTCGATCGGCTGGTGCAGCGCGGGGGAGGATATCGCTGGAATCGCGCAGGATCTGGAGCGCAACGTTGCATCGACGGCGGGTGCGGAGACACCATGACACCGCGAGCACACCTGAGACTGTACCCCGATCCGGTCCTGCAACGGAAGGCTGTGCCCGTCACGGATGTTGACGGAAAGGTCCGCACGCTAATGAAGACAATGGCGAACATCATGTACACGTGCCAGGGCATCGGAATGGCCGCGCCCCAGCTCGGCGTGCTCCGCAGGGTGATCGTTGCGGACGTGGGGGAGGGACTCCTCTCCCTCGCCAATCCGGAGGTCCTTTCCCGGGAAGGAGAAGAATGTCTCCTCGAAGGATGCCTCAGCATCCCGGGTGTCACGGTCAACGTCAGGCGCGAGACCGTCGTTGTTGTTCACGGGATCGACGCGGCAGGAAGGCCGTGCGAACGGATCCTCACCGGCCTCGCGGCACGGGTCGTCCAGCATGAGCTTGATCATCTCAACGGGGTGCTCATCCTCGATCACGGCCCCCCCGTCGACCTGGACCCGCACGGCGGCCCTGATCAGGGAACCCTGCCGTCAGATGACGGCATGACATCATCCGGGGGGGATAGGAGAAATCCATGAAGATCGCCGTCGCAACCGAAAATGGCGAATGCGTTTCGGCGGATTTCTATCGCAGTCCGTATTTCGTCGTCCTGGATGTCGAAGCGGGGAGGATCATCAACCGGTCGATAAGACGGAACACCGCCGCCGGATTCTTCCGAAGGCGTCAAGGATCCGGGGGTCGTGGAACCCATCGGGACGGAGCGGATTGTCCGGACGCCTGTCTGTCCATCGAGGACACAATCAAGGATTGCCGGGCTGTTATCAGCCACAGACTGGGCAGGAATGCATGCGAGGGCCTGAAGGCACACGGAATAGATCTGATTGCAACCGAAGAGACGCAGGTGGAGCGTGCTGTACTGAAGTATCTCGATGGCACACGCATCGACAGTCTCGACGGGCCTGCGTCCCTCCGACCCTACCTCCCGGATCGCGTCAAGGGCACTTGACCGGCGGCTAGGGTCACGGCGCGTGATCTGTGGCCTTCATCTGCACGGGACGTAGGAGATCCGCCCGTCCTTACCTGCAGTGCTTCAGAGACAGAGCTTAGTCGAACGCGCAACTTGCACCCTCGATCAGGCAATCATGATCTCCAGATTTGTCTTCGGTATGATACGAGTGATCGAGTACTTCTACATCCTCACGAGCGGAACCCGGCCGGACCGGATGGGACCGCCCGGCGCGGGGAGCAATACAGCAGGAGGTTACTCATGAAAGCACAATCACGACGCAACAGAGGCGAAGGGCTGGGTTCGGGAGGGTATTGCCTATGCCCGAAATGCGGTGGCCGTATCCAACATCGTAGCGGCCTCCCCTGCCAGAATGAGCGGTGCCCGGCCTGCGGGGCGAAAATGTTGAGGGAAGGGTCCACGCATCATCGGCTCTGGAAGGAAAAGCACGAGGGAGAGAGATGGAAATGACGCTCGTGTTCGGCCCGATCCCGTCGCGACGCCTGGGGAGGAGTCTGGGCCTCAACATGATACCAGCGAAGGTCTGTACATACTCGTGTGTCTACTGCCAGGTCGGGCTCACGCTGAAAATGCAAGCACACAGAGAGGCATTCTATGACCCCGAAACGCTCGTGCGGGAGGTGGAGGAGAGAGTTAACAATGTCCGCGCCTCCGGAGAAGCCATCGATTACCTGACGTTCGTGCCTGACGGGGAGCCCACCCTGGAAAGGTATCTCGGCCGCGAGATCCGCCTGCTGAAGCGGTTCGGCAAGATCGCCGTGATCACCAATGCCTCCCTCATCTGGCGGGAAGATGTCCGAAGGGACTTGCTGGAAGCAGATTGGGTCTCCCTCAAGGTCGATGCCGTGAACGAACCTCTCTGGCGCAGGATCAATCGGCCCCATCGCTCGCTGCGCCTCTCCTGGATCATGGAGGGCATGGTCGACTTTGCAACGACGTACAGCGGCATCCTGAACACGGAATCCATGCTCATCCGCGGGATCAACGACCAACCCAAGGAGGCGGAGGAGCTTGCCGGCTTCCTCTCGCAGCTCAGGCCGGAGAAGGCGTACATCAGCGTCCCGACTAGACCGCCCGCTGTGGCGGGCGTACTGCCTCCTTCGGAGCGTTCCCTCACCATCTTCTATCAGGTGCTCAGCAAGAGAATTCCCGGCGTGGAGTATCTGGTCAGCTACGAAGGAAACGAGTTTGTCTCCACGGGCGATGCCGAGGAAGATCTGCTGAGCATCCTGGCGGTTCACCCCATGCGGGAGGAAGCGGTACGGGAGTTATTGTCGCGGGCACAGGCTGACTGGTCCAGAGTGGACCGCCTTCTCAGGCAGGGGCTTCTGCTCAAAACAGAATACGAGAAGACTACCTTCTACACCAGACCCTTGCCACAAAGGTCCAGTCGGGCTGGGGGCTAGAGTTGCTCTTCGGGGTGCTGGACCACCGCCTGAAGCCAGTTGATCAGAATCCTGATGATCGGGACCTGAGTTCGGCTCTCAGGATTGATGAAGGAGTGCCCCACATCAGGCAGGACGATGATGTCGTACCGCCCTCCTCCCCCCTCCTTTCCCAGGGCCTCAATATTTCGCACGCAGGAGGAGACGGGGACAATAGTGTCGTCTTCACCGTAGATGCTAAGCCACCTGGCATTCAGCCCCTTCAGCTCCGAAATATAGTCACGATGGGCCGAGCGGAAAACCGGCCACATGAACACCAGCCCGGAATCGGTAAACACTTCCTGATATGGCGTTGGCAGCATCCGCGGATCATACTGCTTTCGAAGCTCGTAGACCTCAGCCGCAACTGCCTCATGCACGACCGTGTCATTCTGCGCCCATGCAGCATGGTGCCGCCTCCAGAGCGGCATGACCTTCTCGACCAGGGAGTCGGCATAGCCGCGCATGCGAAGTGCATTTTCGATGTTGTAGTTGCTCTCTTCCTCTGCGGGGACAATTGGCCCTGAGCTGCTGATCACGAAGGAGATCTCTTCGGAGCGCGCAGCAGCAAGCGGGCCAAGAAGCCCCCCCGCACTCCCCCCGTAGACGCCAATCTTGCGGCTGTCAATCTTCGGATGCACGGCGAAGTGTCTCGCGATGCTGACGACGTCATCGGCAAAATCGTCATACGTCGCCTCTGCGTACACGCCACCGGAGGGCCCGGTGCCTCGTTTCCAGTACACATAGGCGGCAAAGCCGCACGTTACCAGGCGAGGCGCGTAGTACCGGGGCGCCTGCATGATGAGGTCCGCCTCGTTGAAGCCCCCGGGCACCAGAATCACAAGCGGCCATCGCTCTCCACGAGTGGGAAGATAGAGCTGGCCCGAGAGGAGGATTCCCTTGCTTTCGACCGGGAGGCCCTCAACCACCCACGCCCCTGACGACGGACTGAAATCCTCAAGACACTCTGGCCTCTCAAGAAGTCTGGCAACAATATCGCTGTCCAGCACGTGCGTCGAACCTGTATCGCCTGAATGGTCCGCACTCTGGCAGGCTGCCCCGAGGAGGGCAATCAGCAAGTAGATCGGAGCGAAGCGCAGCAGCCGAGGACTCATGAATCCGTCCCTTTCCTCTGGTGCTGGATGGACTGCAGAATGTCCAGCCGCTCGGAACCTAGCTTCGGATGGGGATGACCAGAAACGAAAAACGGCCCTTCTGGGACCGTTTCGTTTGTTGAGCGGGAGACGGGACTCGAACCCGCGACGTCCAGCTTGGGAAGCTGGCATTCTACCACTGAATTACTCCCGCACCATCTTGGGGACAATGTACCAAGAAGGGCATTCGGGGTCAAGAGCTCTAAGCTTTTCTGCTTGAGCACCCGCATGCCAGCTACAGGACTCATGGAAGGCTATTTGTGTGCCCGTGGGATTGGAAAGTCGAAGACAACGCAGGATACCACACGCTATGGTTGATCATTGAACGAGCAATTGGAACTCCTGTGGAGGGGCTCAATCCTGGCAGGGCTGTTCACGATGTCAAAGCTCGACCGTTGGAAGTAGCAGTCTAACCTCTCCCCTATCTTCTTAGCGCCCCATGCTCGACGTTCCGATAACCCGAGCATCGACCCAGTAGATGTCGCTCTTCCCCCGTTCACCACCGGTAAAGAAGAGGTACTTCCCGTCCGGAGAAACGTAGGGCGTACCGGCCTGCATTCCCAGGTCAATCATCCGCGGTTCCGCCCAGTCACCGTCAGGATTGCGGTACGAGACCAGCAGTTCTTCGCCCTTTTGTTCCCCAGTCTTCGAGCGGCAAAAAATCAGGAACGCTTCGTCGGGTGAGACGAAGGGATAGATAGTCCGCAACCCCGCGTTCACGGGTGGCCCCAGTAGCTCTGCTGCCTGGAATGTGCCGTTCACGCTCTTTATGACAGCAATGCTTTCGCGGCCCATTCCCTGTGATACGTCCGTGGTGTAGATCGTCCCGTCCCGGGTCATTGAGATATACATGGTCTTCATGGGATTGAACGGCGCTCCGGGATTCTGTGGCGCCCCCCACCGATCACCACTCCACTCCACGAACCAGGTGTTCAACATGGGTGGGCCTCCCGGCCCGGCCTGAGCCGCGAGGGGCCGGTCGGAGGAAAAATAGAGCCGCCGGCCGTCGGGCGTTACCATGGGTTCAAAAGACATGCCACCCGCTCGGGCAGATGTGTCGTTGAACGGCACGGCCTCGGGTTTGGTCCAGACGCCGTCGGCGCATCTGCAGACCATGATCAGCGTCGGACTCTGTCTCGATTCCCTTCGCGTGAAATACAGTTCTTTCCCGTCGGGTGTGAATGAGCAGGCGAATTCATGGGCGTCGGTGGAGACGACACCGGGTGCGAAGACCTCTGGGGTTAGGCCCGGCGCTTTCTGTCCCAGGTAAGGGCCGGCGAGATCCGGGAAACCCTCGTCCTGGCAGAACAGATCGGGCGACGCGAACGCAAGCAGACAGAGGACACAAACAGCCTTCTTCATTATCGTCTCTCCTTGAGGTTGGTCAATGTGCGGAAGGCACTCAGAGAAAACGATCCCCCCTTTCCCTCCGGCAGTCAATCGTCACATAGGGGACGGTCAGAGAGAGACATCCCTTCCCGCGCGCAATTATGTTCAGCTCCGCTTCCACCCGGTCAAAGATGCGCTCGCGGTCTTCCCGGGCCACCACCTCCTTCCAGCCGCCCAGGAACCAGTACTTGATCAGGTAGTGACTGAACATGGTCGTTCCATCGAGGAATTTCAGCGCGAATTCGCCTGTGCGGAGCCGAATACACCCGAACCCCGACGTCCTGAGCAAGGATTCGACTTCACTAACCGGCTTCCGTTTTGCATAGATGTGCTCTTTCATCCGAGCGATCTCAGCAACGTGCCCAGACTCCCGTAGAGTCTGTTCGAACATGTCGTAGAATTCCCGCATTGTCTCCTGCGTGTTGAATGTCAGGACGAATTGAGCCCCCGGTTTGCTCACCCTGGCGCACTCGGCAAGTGACGAATGCACGTCCCTCACGTTGTTGATGCCGTTGTTCGACACAACCAGGTCGAACACAGCATTGTCAAAAGGCATGTCCTCCGCAACACCCTTCACCACCTCCACATTCCCGATATCCAGCACCCGTTTCTTCAGGCGGACCCGGTCCAAAGCCCGCTCCCACGGGTCAAGGCCGACGACCCTGGATGAGCTGCCCAACCGGAAAGCGAGTTCGAGGAGCGGGAAACCGAGGCCGCACCCCACATCTAGCGCCCGGATGTCCGGGCGGAGTACAACGGTCTCGAGAAGATCAAAGCCGAAGGGTGCAGCCCACAGCGGTACCTCATCGATCACCGAGACGAGCTCGGGATCGTCCGCACTGAATTCGTGGTGAAGATACTGTTTCATGCGAACCTGTTCCTGGAGTCGCTCAACAGCTGGTTGACCTCTTGGTAGCTCATGGAGTCCTGTGCCAGGAGCTCGGTGGTGCCCCTGTCCCGCACTTCCCGTGCGATGTTCCGAATCAGCGCGAGGGCGACTCGCATCATCCGCGGGCCAAAACTCACGCGTGCCACGCCGATGTCTTCGAGCTCCGCGATGCCGGGACTTTTTGCAGAAAGGAGAATATTGAGGGGCACGTCAATGTCCCGTACGAGCCGGACGATGGTCTCGTTGTCCATCGTGCCAGTGTCAGGGACGAAGACGCAGTCCGCACCGGCTTCCGCAAAGGCGTTTCCCCTCCTTACTGCCTCTTCCACGACGTCTTCCGTCAGTGTGAGGGAGGTAAGGATTGCGTCGGTCCTGAGATTGAGGACAAGGTGAATTCCCGTCGAATCCGACATGCGCCGGATGGCGGCAACCCGTTCCACCATCGTAGAAAGGGGGACCAGGGGTCGTACGGGGTCGCCCGTCCCGTCCTCGAGGTTGATCCCTACGGCACCCGCCCCGATTGCCGCCCGCGCCGCGGCAACCACCCCTTCAACGTGTGGGGAATAGCCCGCTTCGATGTCTGCTGACACCGGGACACGAAGGTTTCGCGCGATGCGTTCCGTGATACGCATGTTCTCATCCAGACTCATCTGTTGTCCGTCCGGGTAGCCCAGTGTGGCGGATATTCCGGCGCTTGTGGTGCCGATTGCCCTAAATCCCTCAGCCTCAAAGATTCTTGCGCTAATCACATCCCAGGCATTCGGGAGGATGAGGACCTTCGGATCGTGGTGCAGCCGGAGAAATTCCGCCGCTTGTTGAGCCTGACGAGCAGGGGATTCAGAAATTGGGGTGTTCATGATTTTCCTCGCCAGGATGTCTGGTCAGTTCTCTCGGAATGCCGAAGCCTGTTCTCGCCGACGCCATCTGCCCCCTTGAGCGTACCCTCGCTCAGGGGAATGGAGAATTGTCAAGGGAATGCCCCTGGGGAGTGAAGATGCCCGGGAGACATTGTCCGCAGGGGCTCTCGCAGGGATCACGTGTCATCTGACGGACCCCTCCCGCTGGCCTTGACCGGCAAGACTTTCAACGACAATTCATTCATGCCTCGGTGACTCAAATCCCTCCGTCTTCCCGCGAACCCCTGATGAACGACCAGTGCGTATGGACGATTTTCCATCCGCCTGCTGTCTTCGCATAGACCTCGGTGCAGTTCCACGGCGTACGCGATTGGATTGTCCCGTCGGTGTTGAGGCTCGTGGAAAGAAACTGATAGAACAGAACGGCTGTATCGTCAAAGACGCGAACCTGTGGACGGATGAAATCCATCACGTCATAGTGGATCGTGCCTTGCAGCGCGTCGTATCGGCTTTTGAGCTCTCCGTATCCGTCAAGACGTGCAGGCGTGCCCGTGCCGAAGTACGTGACCTCGGGAGCCGACGATTCCAGGAATCCGGACGGGTCGCCTTTCCGCCATCGTTCCATCGCAGCTGTTTCAAGACGCAGGATTATGGCGGCCTCTCCCACGAGCGGTTGGTCTTGCTTTGCTCCAACGGGAATCGTGACCTCCAGGCTTTCGGGCACGCTGTGCTGGATGTACGACCAGTGGGTGTGAACAATCCTCCGTTCGTTGCCGATCAAACGGTAGACCTCGGTCGTGTTCCAGAAGGAAGTCCTTTGAAGCTGGCCGGTGGAGCTTTTACGCAATGAATGGTAGTTGTACGTCAGAACCGCCGTCTTCCCGTACAGTGCGACTTTTGGGTTCACGTACTCCGATTTGTCGTAGAAGATCTGCCCCTTCAGTGGTGCCAGATAATCGATGTATGCCTCTTTTCCCACGATCGGCGCATCCAGCGCCGGATCCATGTAGATGACATCGTCGGAGGAAATCTCGATCCACCTCATCGGATTCCCTTTCCGCCATTCCTCCATTGCGGAATCCTCGAGTTCGAAGATCTTCTCCATGATGGTACTGTCTCCTTTCGCAAGGGGGACGGCAGATTCACCGTTCGCAGAGGATTGGATGCCTGTTGCGACATTCAGAAAGCATGCTGCAAGAAGGGCGCAAGAATCGCATTTCATGGATTTCGCTCCTTACAATCCCGCCAGAGTCGGCTACCCCGACATCCGGCAGAGAACACCTTTTCTCACCGTGGGAGGACCTCGGTTGGTACGTCAAAGAAAGAAGTCCAGGGCGACGTACAGCGCTGGACTAAGGTTGTTTCTGACTACGTACAGATTCAGGAATGACACTCCCTGCAGAGAGAGACCATATTCCCAGAAGTCTTCCTTGAAACGCGTAAACCCATCGAAGTCGCGATCTCCCCAGGGGCGAAGATACGAGACCACAACCCCGACCGCAGGTCGAAAGTGCCAGAACTCGGGCAGCGGGACCAGTCGGACCAGACCTCTGAACCGGAGGTAGCTTTCGCAGAAATAGTCGTAATGGCCGACCGAGTAGAAGGTCAACGGATGGTCGTTCGATCGCAGGGGAAGGTTGGCCGACACGAAATTCATCTTCTGGACGTAGGCGCTCGAGCTCTGCCATTTGTTCGCTATCGAGCAATCTGCCGATACAGGGCCCATGATCGGTTGAATTCTTCTCAGAAACGTATACCACTCCCATCTCGTTTCCGTTGACCCGAGCAGGCGGGAATCCGCAACGGTGACACCGGCCGACACACGCAGGGAGGGTTTCTCCAGTCCTCGAATCGGTTCCCCCTGGAGAGACCAGTCGTTGTCGTCGTATGCCAGCGCTACCGAGATCGCATTGTCACGATACTCCTGGATATGGACATTCTCCGCATACGCCTTGTCCTTGCCGAACAGTGAGAAGTCGGTGCCGTTGTCCACACCATGCTGGTGCTCGAGCAGCAGATCGGTCATGAAACTCGTGCGTGGCAGAAGCTCGTGCGTGAACGAGACGCGCAGCTGTTCCGATGCATAGTAGTGCATATCATCCACGTGGTTTAACAATGCACTCATGGACTGAACACTCGTGTTGATGTCCAATCGCCCGAGCGTACGAATTGCGCGCTCCGCCTCGACAACAACGTTTCTGTAGCGTGCCCGGAGACCGGCCGTAAGCCATTTGTTGCCGAAGGACCAGCCCCCCCTCACCGCCAAACTCAGCTGCTCGGAGTTGAACGGCAGGAATTCGCAGCCGAGGAAGTGCCCCTCTACCTTATTGAAATGGTACCAATTGGACAGCCTGCTGATTCTCACACCTGCGACCTCACCCTCTTCGTCGAGCATGAGCGGAACAAGATCCGCAAGAAGAAACAGGAACGCCTTCATGTACAAAGGTGAATTCACGATCTCTTCTTCCCGTTGTTTGTACCGTTTCTCGTCTTCGGTGAACACGATCTCGAACAGCGTATCGCGAGGGAGATCCACATGGTATGTCATCTGCGGATCGATGATCACGCTGTTGCCTCGTTCAAGAATCGTGGGAGTACTTGAGGGATCATTGACGCGGAAGTTGAGGCTGGAATAGTCTTGAATGTACGTGAAGAGCATTCCAAGATAGTTGATCGTGAAGCTGCAGCGCGTGAAGGCGGGCACGTTGTACGCCGAATCGATTAGCGTGTACTTCTGTACGATTCTGATGGAGTCCATCGTGGCGTTCCGGGCAGACTCGTTCCCCTCCAGGTCAGCGCCCAGCAGGCACCGTGTGGCCTTGTCGAAGATCAGCACACCGCTGAACAGTGGCCTGCCGGCCACCCTCGGCTTCAGCCTCACCTCCACTACGGTGTCGGCTCCGTCAACGTACTGGCGGCCGGTGTCGTACGTGTAGTACTCCAGGGCATCGTCTGCAAGCGGACTGACAAGGGACTGTGTATGGATGTCGACAAAACGCCGGTACAGGTTGATCTGCTGATTGACAGAAACATATTTGTACGGGAAATTCCTGAATTGCGGAGGACTGTGCAGATGCAGTAGCGATTCCTGGTACCTGTCCGGGAATACATAACTGGTCTTTGAGACAGCCTCCCACATGCCGAACACTTCATTCCTGGGGGGAGGGAATTTGAAGATTGTTTTCGAATACGTATATGCGGTGTACTGCCGGATGGAAGTATGCAGAGCGTTTTTCGCCCTGATCGCGTCCATGACAAACGCGTCGATCCACCTATAGGCGTACACCTCGATCGTCTCCAACTCCACCGCCGCCGGCTCCAATGCGATGGTGATGTCCTGGCTTGGGCCTTCGACAACAACAATCCGGGTTACATAGCCGATCTGGGAAACCCTGAGCCGGTGCTGTCCCGGTTCAAGGAACAGCCCGAAGAGGCCTTCACTGTTGGCAGCCGTCCCGGTGCGAGTTGCGATTACCGTCACAGTCGCAAATGGAAGCCCTTCCTTCGACACCTGATCAATCACCCGGCCCGTCACCACGACTCCGGAGAACGCGGCGCTCCCCCGGACGAGAAGCGTCAGTGCAAGCCAGAATGTAACGGCACGTGCCGCCGCGACGACACCTCTACCTCGTCCGTTTGATTGGGGCACAGGATTCGCCTCATGTGAGACAGCTGCGAAAGCGCAGCTGGGAGAACGGTATGCACATCTCGGCCGTCCACCCCAGCGAATCATGGACGACTCGACCATCCCAGGCACCGTCCCAGGTCTCGTCCGTCCCCTCGTCGTTGCTGACAACCCCATCGTAGTATGTGCCGGCGGCATCAAGGGCAAATAAGAATCCGCTCCGCCGGTCAAAGTAGGAGTCCAGGTAGATGACGAAGTAATCGGAGCTCGTATAGGTGTCCTTGCGCCCCAGCCGGGCCACGATCGAATCCGGCGCGGAATCATACATGCGGGTGCCCACATACAGCGCAGCGTCGTCATAGACCGGGCGGACCTCTGTCCACTCCGTTGCGGGCGCCCCCTCGGGGGGATCCCGTTGAAAGAAGCTGCTCCATGCGGGGGCAGAGCCCTAGGCATTCTCCGAGAGAACGCCGTCCACCGTAATCCGCACGGGTGTCCTGATCGCATGGACAACAGCACGCGGGCCGGTCGTGCTATCAGACGGGCTGGCAGAGCGAGCGCTTCCTATGGCCAGGAGCAGGACAAGAACCACACCAATCCTCTCCACTCCGCACCCGTTGCCCCGGGTTCTGATGGAATGGCCGGAGTGCGGCATCCTGACATGCGAGCGTCCAGGACAGGGGAGATCCTCATGCCGGCTGGTCAGCATGCATTGGTGTACGTTCGAGCTGTGTCTCTTCAGATGCGCTTCGGGGGATTTCTGTTAGAACGATGAGGGGGGAGATCACAGGCACACGCGCTACGCCTTCACATCGGACTCCCAAGGCGGTTCTCCCCTTCTTTTTGACGATGAAACCACCAAAAGGTTGCGGGGGGTCAATTTAGACGAGGCAGAGCTCAGTCCAGGAACCCAGCTGCGTGTTCATCTTCTCCTGCCACCAGGCGGGAGGCGATCTTGACTCCTTCGTGTCCCGACTACCTGGTTGACAGTTCCCGTGGGCTGGAGGGTTGTATCTGGGCGGGTCAGGAGGTGATTCGTGGCGGAATTCCTCCACCCGCTTCGGTCCTGCGGATGGTCGGATCAACGTCCGGGGGTCACCACAGGATGACATGCCCCCCAGAGGACGATCCAGTTCGTATATTGAGATCTGGATCGAGGGTACCAAGCTCACAAACAACTACACAAATACTGGCACACCCAACGGGGGCTGGTCACCGTTTGTTAAGCTCATCAAGACGCGCCCCAAAGTCGATGTTTAGCGATTGTCCACCGAGAGAGGGCCGCAACAACTTGTCTTGATCTATGGTCTTGAATTCCTCGGCAACCTTCTTGAGTTGTGCAGGTTGTCCTTGAGTAGCCATCGGTTATCATTCTATAGTCGAGATTGCAAGGTTAAGTCTCGTGAGTTTTCAACAATTGTGGCTTCAGGTGCTCTTTCAGGGCATTGGCAGCAAGGTCCATGGCTTGATTCGAGCCCTGCCCAGAAAGGAACTGCCTCTGGACCGGCATTGGCGCAGGATCGGTCAGAGGCACAATGGATGCGATGCGAATGCTAGGACCCAGCCACGGCGCTTCACTTTCCAAAATGAGGTAGCGATAGAAAGGCGCTGGCATTCCATTTTGATCTCGCCTCTCGCCAAAGAAGGTAAGAACCTTCTGCGTCATCCGTTCTCCTGTGTGTCGTTCAACCTCGGCGAGTGCACGTTGCTCATAAGGTCTACAATAAGAACGCTGTTTGGTTTGCCGCTTAGAAAGAATGCACCGGAGGTCACCATCATCAGTGCATTTGCTTACACCCGAGGCACACGTCTTCTCCCGGGCAATCCACGCAGAGTGACCTCAGTGATCCCTCCACCGGGATTCAAGAGGGACTTATCAAACGTGCGAGCGTCGCCTCTACTGCCACCATGCAGTCGGTGCGGCACGTATGTTGTTGGACCAACCTAAGCTAGGTCAGATTGCCGTTCTTGAATTCCAATCCTCACCGATCTACTGTCAAGATCTGGCGTCCGGTCTGGCTGGGTGTCAAGGCCTGACTGCCTGAGTCGCTCTCTCATGATCTTCACGATCTGATGGACAAGAGGTTTGCCCACCTGGTCTACTCTCGTTGAGCGGTTGAATCCACAAAGTCATTATTGAATCGGCAATAGACCCATCCAATCTGCTCATCGGACGCGCTGTAGAAGGGATGGAATCACTAACCGAGTAGTTGATCTCTTCTGGATGTTGGCGCTGCCAATGGCACCGCTTGCGGCCTCTATGTTTTATAGCCCTAGAGCAGCAGAAATGGAAAGAGGAAAGTGAACGATTTCAATTGAATGCTCGGCTTGACTCTGTATGGGAGTAATATCCCTGCCATATCGTATCTCCTTCCCCATGCCCCCAAAAAGATGGCCTATTTTGGCTGTATTGGGCCGATCCCCATGGGGTGGGAGGTGTACGGAGGCCTGCGCCTTGATCAGGCGGGTCTTCACCCCATTTCGCGGTCCATTTCGGATGTAGTTTTTCTCAGTAGATTGCCACATCCGGGAAGGAGGACCAGGTCACGGAAGAAGCGCTTCACTGAAGCCCAGATCGCTTTTGCACTCCGCCAAGCTGCCAGCGGTACTCCGGTCGCTGAGATTACTCGGAAGATGGGAGTCTCCGATGTGACCTTCTACCGGTGGAAGAAGCAGTTCGCCGGACTCGGTGTTGCTGAGATCCGCCGTCTCAGGCAGCTGGAGGAAGAGAACCATCGCCTGAAGCGCCTGGTGGCAGACCTGACCCTCGACAAGCAGATGCTCCAGGATGTTTTGTCACAAAAGCTCTAAGGCCCGCTCTTCGCTGAGAACTCGTCCGGGAGATGCAGGCCGTCTACCAGGCAAGCAAGCGGCGGGCCTTGCGAGTCTTCCGGTGGCCGCGCTCCACACATCGGCCAGAGAGCACGGCTGATCCTCAGTTGGGGCTTCGGTTGCGTTTGAGGGAGCTGGCAGGAGTCCGAGTCGCTACGGCCACCGCCGTCTCCACGTCCTTCTCCGGCGTGAGGGATGGCAGATCAACCACAAACGGGTCTACCGCCTCTACCGCGCAGAAGGCTTGGGAATGCGCAAGAAAACGCCCCGTCGGCGAGTAGCGTGTGTCAAATCCAGGGGGTCAGATCATGATTCCCCCTGAGAGAAGGCCTCTGCAGCTGCCGGACAATATCCTCCTCACGCTCGTCTGCTGCGACAAGGAACAATGATCGCATATCACCGGCAACTGAAAGCGAGAGATCGATGAGCCCGAGAATGCCGGAATAAGTCGAGGTGCTCTTCTCAACCTCAATAGCACTCACAATCCTGCTCGGCCCTTTTATAATCCAGAGCACATCAATCAGATTCACGGTGCGTCGATGCCGACTTCAATCTTTGCCTTGTCCGTTTCCGCCTTCGTCTTCTTGTCCGTCCAAAATTGTCACCTGTCTATTATTGTATTAGCTGGAAAGCCAAACGCCGCCCATGACGCATAACTCGTGCAACGTGGACGCGCGGATCAGGAGAGGGCCTCTATCCGATAGAGACCTACTCCTTGGGAAAGGCACCGTGGCATTGTGACACGAGGCGCTCGTGCCCTCTAAAGACTTTGAAGTAGGACTCGGTAGGTCGTCGTGGTGGGCTCTACAGCGGAGGAACTGGATCAGGGTCCGGCTTCGGCGGCCCGTCGGCTGGAAACCGTCAGGCGCCAAACAGTTTGTGGCGGGAAGGTCCTCCAATACAACTGAGAAGACCAAGCCCGGAGAGGGAAGGCGATACGATGCTGACCGAAGGGTCAGATGCCATCATACAACCTTTCAAGCAATTGTCGGGCTTTCTCTCTGTTCCCTTCCTGTACATAGAGGTCGATTCCCTGAGAGGTCCCCGTTCCAACTGTATCTGAGGACTGAACAACAGATTCAATCCCTTCCTGTTTTAGAAATAGACACGCTGCTTCAGCCAGTGCGCGGATGGGGAAGTTTTTGATCACGACAAGGTTCATTTCGGCAAGGTTTCTCCTTTGGCACCTCTAGGTTTGACTCAACTGCTGCCCCCCCCTCCACCGGCACAATCGCCTCAACATCGAGCCAACGAGATCACGTGTTACTTCAGAGATACTCTGGGCCGAGACTCATAGCCAAAAGCTCGTCGTGGTGGGCTCTACTGCGGAGGAACTGGGCCAGGGTCCAGAGCGGCGGCCTTCAAGGCTGAGATGCCATCAGGCCCCAACCAGTGTGTGGGGGGAATCTACACCGAGCGACACCAAATAACGGGTCGTCAGCCATCGATTGTCTTGATCTCGGTTTCCGCGCCACTTGCCTTGATGGCCACCTTCACAGCATCTTCCATCGGATCTTTGAAGGGTACCTCGATTCGGAGCAGACCGTGTTCGTAGATCGCTTCGGCTTTGTCAGGTTTCACCGGCCAGGCTAAAGCCAGCGCTGAAACATACTCGATGTCCCTTGCTGGCGCTATCAGATGGACGCTGTCTGCCAGAATCTTCAGATCGATGGTATCCGTTGGCGCTCCTGGGATGGCGAACTCCACTACTAGCTTGCGTGTCTCCTCATCAGCATAAGCTACTGTTGTATTGGGCGCAATCCTAATCCGATCTTCCGGCATCCTGGCAACCTCCTTGGTTGTCGTATGCATTAACGAATCGGTTCCCCAATGGGAGAGCCGATCGTGTTGGACCCATGTAATATGCCGGGAATTGCTTCAGAATGGATCGCCCGAAAGGATGAAAAGGTAGTTAATCCCCCGAAGGGGGGGGTTGTTGCCCCTGCAGGGAATTGAGAGGAGTTGTTCTAAGGGATACCCCCCTCCCTCATGTCACGTCCCAAAAGTACCGTGCACTATTAGATGAGGGCCTGATGATACCAGATATCATACTAGCGCAAAAGCAACGCCCTCCTCGTCTGCACGAAGCTCCCGGCGGTCAGTCGATACAGGTAAATCCCAATGGAGAGATTCGATGCGTCGAACCGCACTTCGTGGTATCCAGTTTCTTGCTCGCCCTGGACAAGCGTCGCCCCCTGCGGCTCCAGTGCGATGCTGCCAAAAGGTACACGCCAACCACGGGATTGTCAATTCGCCGAATGAATGGGTTCCACAGTGATCATCGCCACCAAATTGCAGCGTACACGTAGCTCACATTCTCCAGAACAATGCCTCCGCTGCCATGCTCACTTTCATTCTCACATTTTGGATGGTTGTAGAACGTCTTGAGCAATGAATCCTCCACCTTCATTGCGTTGTCAGCACTCTCAGATTCATACAGAGGAATGATCTCGTCGGAACCGTGACGTTCTTGGGTGGTATCCAGGTCCGCTGAGCGTCCGATGTAGAACAGAGAGATTTCGTCTCGCTCGATGGCCTCTAGAATCATTTGCTCAAGATCGTCAAGAACTTCATCTGGGCTGCCTCTAAGGGGAGTTTCCATGGGTGGCCTCTTACGGTACGTGTTGGACAGTGCAGGAAGCCGCGCCGCAATACCCCGGGCCGTGTGATGGTACTCCCACCGCCGAGGTGCTCGAGGATCTTGGCCCGCTTTCTGAGTTCTCGCTTACGAGCTGGATTCCAACGTATGGGATGGTGCGATATTGTGTGCGTCCTCAGACCAAATCGATTTGACTGGAGTCTGGGCCACTAGTCCCAAACAGATGGCCAACCCTTCCGTACTCATGATACCTCGGATTTCGGTTTAGGACGATGAGATTTTTGCGCGCACGAGTTATCGCAACGTAGAGGAGGATGTCAGGCGATCCATGTGCATCCTCGTTGTCCTTTGGCAAAACAGCCACCAGAGTCGCTAGCTCCCAATCCTTAAAGCTATGAATCGTGCACACCTTAAGTCGCTGGTCATCCATCTTAAACGCGGCATTGGCTTCGGATCCGGTCTGACTTGCCCAGAAAAGGTCAATCGTCGTGGGTTCGACCGTGTCGTCGGTATCAGCAGGAAGGGGATTCAGACGCGATTCGTATCCCATCCTCGCAGTGGCCCAGAGTCTGCCCAGGGTGGCAGAGTCGTAAGGGGCCAGCCGCTGGATGGCACGCATCGTGATCTCCCGGTGCTCAGGGTAGACCCATCCGAATGATGAAGCCGGGAGAATCAACAACGCAAGGAGAAGAAATATGAGCGCGCGATCTGATCTGAGAGTCATATGGTCACGATTCCGGTGGGTGCGCACAGGATAGCCTGTCGATTTGGGCCCTCGTTGCCGAAGGGCATCAGGATCGACATCCAATGCAAAGAAAGGTACACCTGAAGGGTTTCAGAAGCAACGGAGGGAGCAAGGCGCCGACCGGTGACCGCTGATCTCCGATCACCAACCCTGGAGGAACGTTGCGCTCAGTCTGCCAAGGGAACGGAAACCACAAATCTCACCATCGTCCTTTCGGGGAGCCTGGACCCTGATGTGCCCCCAGAAACTCAGTGAATTGTTATATTGGGGATTGGAGGGAGCGGGGTGAACCTCATCCCGGCATCCTGCCCTTCACGGGCACAGTTGAGCACGCCATTCTCGAGTGTCCGGCTCCATTGACTATCGGGAGAACATGTGATGTCTGCTGAAGTCACCCCCGGCGGAGGCCCCGCCGTAGCAGCCGATCTTGCCAGAACCGTGTTTCCATACACGCAACCGAATCGCAGGAAGGCAAACTGGCAGGTCGTCAACACCTTTGCCCCGTACTTCTCACTGTGGGCGCTCATGGTAGTGATGCTGCACCACGGCTATCCGTACTGGACGGTCCTCGTGCTTTCAGTGATTGCAGCCGCGTTTTACGTGCGCATTTTCATCCTCTTCCACGATTGCTGCCACGGCTCCTTCTTCACCTCACGAAGAGCAAACAGAGTCCTTGGATACATTACCGGTATCGTGACATTCACCCCGTTTGAACAATGGCGCCGCTCCCACGCCATGCACCACGATACCGTGGGGGATCTCGATCGCCGGGGAGTTGGAGACATCTGGACTCTGACCGCGGAGGAGTTCCGGGAGGCTCCTCTCTGGAAGCGGCTCGCCTATCACATCGTCCGCAATCTTTTCTTCGTCCTCACATTCGGGACACTCATCATCTTCCTGATCGGTCCGCGGTACTTCCACAAGCTCGACAGGAAACGTGAGCGCCAGAGCGTCATCATCACCAATATCGCGCTGGTGGCCATCATCGTCGTCGCCAGCATGACAATCGGCCCGCACACCTACCTCATGATTCAGATTCCCACGATGCTCTTGGCGGGAGCTGCCGGGCTGTGGCTCTTCTACGTCCAGCATCAGTTCGAAGGGACGTACTGGGCCCGTCACCAGGAGTGGGACCCGATGAAAGCAGCGCTCGAGGGGAGCTCGTTCTACAAGCTGCCGAAACTGCTTCAGTGGGTTACCGGCAATATAGGATTCCATCATATCCATCATGTGCAGCAACGAATTCCCAACTACAACCTCGAACGGTGCTACAAAGAGGTGCGAGTGCTGCAAGAGGTCAAACCGCTTACGCTCGTCGATAGTCTGAAGTGTGCCCGGCTGCACCTCTGGGATGAGAGAAGCCGGAGGCTGACCGGTTATCGCGTGCTGAACGGGTGATGGACGGTCTCCCCCTGCAGGCCATGACCTTCTGTTATCTAGCTTCAAAAGAGAGCTTGTGAGCCTCAGCGTCGCAGGTGGTAGTATGTATCCGTCCTGATAACCCCACCACTATTTGGCAAATTGCGGGAATCTCAAGGGGCCGGCACATAGGTAAACGTACTCTAATCCCCTGACCGGCTCTTGTCTCCCGACTCTCCCCTAACCCTATTCAGAGACTGATGTTGCGAAGGCCTCAGCCGGCGCACTTTCGCAGCGTGCGGATGACGATGCGCGACTGCCCTGGGTCGGCAGCGGAACCAGCCTGGGCATCAGCTTGATTCCACGCAGGCGTTCGCGTACTTTGTGCGCGACCCATTCCATGAGGCAAGCTACCATGAAGACCCGTACCCGCCTGGCCGGATTTGTTACGCTCCTGCTTCTTGCCGCGAATCTCTATCTGTTTCTCAATCGCGAATGGGAGTCCTCCTACACGCCCGCATCCTATGCGACACTCTACTACCCGCTTGACATCCCCACGATTCGGTCATGGCATCTGCCCGAGGCTGACCGTCTTCGCCTGGAGATCGCCTGCGTGAGCCCCGTCGACCGCTGGACCGTCTACACCGACGGGGAACAGCCGCAGGCCGCGCCCGGGGTGAGCCCGACGTTCCGTATCGACACTACCTTCGGCAAACTTCGCACCTACCGGCTGGTCCCCGAGCCGGCAGGGATCTGCCAGACGGTCGTCATCACACTGCAGGTCTATCCGGCCTCGTTCTACGAGGAGCGGGGCATGCACCACACGGATGTCTACATTGTCAGGGCGAACGTCCCCGCGGGCGAGTTCGACCAGTACCCGGTCGCCTCATGGGTGGACGACTATGCATACGTTGGTGAAGAGGGACTCCTGGAAGTGGACCGGGTGCTGCGCCACGAGGTGGGGATTGTCCCAAGTGACTCCACGTTCACGCGGATGGAGAAGCTTATGCGGTTCCTCCGCATCCAGCTGAAGAATTCCGGAGGAGTGCCGCTCGACGACCAGCGGTGGATGAACCCCCTGGATCTCTACCATGCAATGGCTGAGGGTTCCGGCAAGGGGTGGTGCACGCAGAATGCCCAGCTCTGGGTCTTCTGGGCGAACCGTGCCGGCATCGCGACGCGGTTTGTGTTTGGTGCCCGGACGGAAGCGGACAACCAGATTGTATACACTGGCCACGCGTGGGGAGAGTGTTTTATCCCGGAGCAAAATCGATGGGCGTTTGTGGATCTCGCCCACGCGCAGACCTACATAACCGACCGATCAGGCCTGGTCCTGAATTCAGCCGAGCTATTCCACCTGAACCAGCACGGCGCCTTCGACAGCGTCTTTGCACGCCTGTACGTGGATCGGGAATGGGAGCACCTTCCGGGAATGACCCGGACTGATACCATGGTCACAGTCCCGTTTGCGCTCTGCAACGGCGCTCTGCGGAGCGAGTTCACCTCCCACTCCATCCTGAAATACCGGCGTCCCCCGAACGTCGAGGACGTGCGGGCCATCTACACGGGGTTCGTCCGGGATTGGACCTTCTTTGTGGGCAACCTCGAACGCTACTGGTTCAAGCCGCAGCTCGCCTACTCGTTCTATCCCACCGAAGGTGCCCACACCTATGCCGTGCGGCGCCTTCTCCTGGCAGGACTTTTGATATCACTGGCAGCCTGGATCTGGCTACGATTCCGGAAACGCCGCGCATGAGGGCCGCACCGGTGCAATGCAGGCCTGGTCTGGCTCTGGCCGCGTCTGATCTGCAGCTTCTTCCTCCGACGCGGCGCCCGGTTACCAGGCGCGATTCGACGACGGCTTCAGCTGCTACGGGAGCGATTCCATCAGCTTGTCGAACTGGTCAACGGGAATTGCCTGCGATGTCGCGAAGGCGATCCCTGTGAGCTTGCTCAGGGCAATGGAAGCCTTTGCCGCATTGTCGGCAGAGGGAAAATCCGCGAGAACGAGCAGATCTTGTTCACCCAGCAGTGCGTAGGCTGTCTGCATCGTCCCTCCACACTTCTTGACCAGCTCCTTGGCCTTCTCAGTGCGGGCCGAACTCATGCCCTTGAGACCCTCGCCTGAGTATTTCCCAAGCATAACAAACGTTGCCATAGTGCACCTCCTGACTTGGTTGACCTTTCTGGGAAGGGTTAAACAGCGCAGCGCATACCCCTTTGCCGGGGCGGCGTCTGAGGGAAAGTAGGGGCAGGGTGGGGAGCGCAGAAGCCGGCCAGGGATGCGTTCGCAGGCACGCTCCACCCGAAGGATGGGCTGATCCTCAGCCAAACCCGTAACGCGATGTGTGTACCCCGTGCAAGGGCTGAGTTCAAGGTAGGAGACTCCTCAAGGGATGTCAAGCAGAATCTGGCGTGCGAGTTCCGTTGTCTTCCACTTGGTGGAGGCCAGTTCGAAATTAGCCGATGAAGGTGGCCGGGTCTCGAAATGAAGCTCGACAACGACCCCAAAGGGTATCTCGGCCCGTGGAGTTCTAACCTCCCCTCCCAAACCTACGCAATTGCCCCTGCCTCCTGATTTCGCTTGATTCCGGTTGAGACGGGAGATACATTCCGGTCACTCACATGCTGATAGCCGACGGCCGTTGGGGGGACTGGCCCACGGATGTGACATTCAAAGACCGCTACCCCAACGTTCGTTGGTGCTACTGTTAGTCTTGGGGGGGCTCCGACGCCTGGTCGGTGTCAGTTTGATTCCGCTGATGATTGCATCCCGCTACGGGTCAAGCGCCAACGGCAATAAAAGGCAACGTCATGAGGGAGAACAACTTGAAAACGTTACCTGAGAAGTTTGAATCGGTGAGCAAGCTTGAAGACTTCATGTCCCGTCCCTCCGAATCCCTGGTAGAGTATTACAGGAGACTTCAAGGGGATATCATGATCATCGGTGCCGGCGGCAAGATAGGCCCGACCATGGCGTTGATGGCCAGACGGGCGACCGACGAAGCTGGCGTCAAGAAGAAGATCTACGCCGTCGATCTTTCTCCACTCACAGGCCTCGAAGGGAAGGGAATTACCACGTTACAGTGCGATTTGCTTGACCGCAAAGCGGTGGGTCAGCTTCCTCACGCTGAAAACATCGTCTTCATGGCAGGAAGGAAATTCGGCTCCAGCGGGAACGAATGGCTAACCTGGGCGATCAACGTGATGGTCCCTCACAATGTGGCAGAGATGTGCCAAGACTCTAGGATTGCAGTCTTTTCAACGGGCTGTGTGTATCCTGTGGTTGACGTCTATACGGGAGGCTCCGTTGAAACGGATGCACCCTGTCCGATTGGCGAATATGCGATGAGTTCTCTCGGAAGAGAGAGGGTCTTTGACTACTATGCCGCCGAAAAGGGGACAAGAGTCGTACAGATTCGCCTGAATTATGCTCTTGAGCTGCGATACGGAGTTCTGCTTGATATTGCGACCAAGGTGCATAATGACGAACCGGTCGATGTCACGACGGGGTTCATGAACGGGATCTGGCAGGGGGATTGCTGCGATCAGGTGTTGCGGAGTTTTGCCTATGCAGCAAGTCCAAGTGCAATTCTGAACATTACGGGGCCGGAACTGGTGTCGGTACGCTGGATCGCAGGCAGATTCGGTGAGCTCTTCGGCAAAGCAGCAAGGATCGTTGGCCAGGAAAACGGCAGGGCGTATCTGAGCAATGCCTCGAAGGCGAATTCCCTCTTCGGAAATCCTTCGGTGCCTATCGGCAAGGTCATCGAATGGATTGCCGACTGGATTCGACGCGGCGGCGACACTCTCGGAAAGCCAACGCATTTCGAAACGCAGGATGGAAAGTACTGACAAGGCGGCGCCTGCCGATATCAATTGAAGCATCCTGAGGGACATTGTCCGAAGTCAGATTAGGCTCAGGCCTTCGATGCGACCGCAGTAGTGAATTCAGCTGTGCCTTCGCGCTAGACAACGGCAAGGAGTCGGGCAAATCAGTAGTGCAGCTCAGGAGGAGATTAGGTGGATAGCAAGAGCCTCAACGTAGCGATCATTGGACTTCGTCATCTGCATCCAAGAGCTTACATGACCCTGTTTGCACAGTGTCCGGAGACCGAAGTCGTCGCAGCGTTTGATGAAGACGAGAGTGTGCTCAAGAGCTTCTGCAGAGATTTTGGCATCAAGGCCTATACAACTCTGGCAAAGCTTCTTGACAGTGAGAAGATAGATATCGGTGCTGTGTTCCTACCTCATTGCGATAGTGCCGATGCGGCGACGAAATGTGCCGACAGAGGGGTCCATTTGCTGGTAGAAAAGCCCATCGCACGAACCGTCGACGAAGTCAGGGCTGTTGCCGAAGCAGTCAAGAGAAACAAGGTCAAGATTACAACCGGCTATTGCTGGCGATACCACCCGGTTGTTCGGGCCATGAAAGAGTGCATAGAGCAGGGTTTGATTGGCAATATTGTTACCGCTGAAGCAAGATTGGCTGCAGGTAGAGTGGACAGGTATGTCACGGGGAATTCAGGATGGATGCTCGAACGGTCCAAATCCGGCGGCGGGCCGATGTACAATCTGGGTGTCCACTGGATTGACTTGCTATGTCATCTTCTCGAGGATAAAGTCAAAGAGGTCTGCGCGGTCAATACCAAGACATCAGATGTCTACGACATTGAAGATAGCTCGGTTGCACTGCTTAAGTTTAGCAAGGGCGCTGTCGCGGTTCTATCAACCAGCTACATAGTGCCGGACTGTTATCCAAATGGCCGAGACCTCTATGTTGGAGTCAAAGGGACAAAGGGAGTGTTAAGCTACTCCCCAAAATATGAAGGCGAACAGGGTTCCAGCAGTGCGGGCCAGACGGACGTTCTGGAACTCTACAGCGACAGTGAACTGGTAGCCGGCTCATCGGCAAGAAAGTTCGTGTTTGACCTGGATAAGGTTAGCGGCTATTCCGGGTACATGGGGAAGGCATATCTGGACGACTTTGTTGCTTCTATTATCGAAGACAGAGAACCATCGATCACTATAGACCAGGCCATCGATGTGTTGAGAGTTGTTGAATCGATCTACAGATCAGACCAAGAAGGAAGCTGGGTGAGGGTATCGTAAGAGAGGTTGCCACAGACAGCCAACCGGTCTGTAGATCTGCAGATAGTCGACGATCCGGTCCACCCCCAGTAGTATTACCCACCACGAGTTACGCGCCGATTCATTGACGGCTGTTCTGCTGACAGTTGACTCCTGCGTCGTTGGATTCACGTTGCTGTTCTTCCCACTGGAAGACAACAATCCCGGATTCCAGATGCGGGACTGGCAGCACTGAGACCGGCACCGGATGAGACGCAGACCTCCCTCTTGCCGCGCTCTCAGCATATCTGGTCCATCTGTCCTGACCCTCACTGACGATGAACCGCGTCTCAGTACTCAAGGGGGGTAACGAAGGGACTACCACACCCTCGGCCGGTGCTGCTGGTCATCAGCGCCACTTACTGCATTCGGCTGCAATCAGAAACCACTGGCCAGTCCCATCCTCCCGTAAACCTTCTTTCAAAAAGAGCTACACACAACGTGATGTTGTCTCTGTAAACTGTTCTCACCCTCCGCGAGTGATCTAAGCTGTTCTGTTTTCTGAACATTGTGACGGAGTCATACACAAAAACATACACCTGGGCCGGTGGCGGCTCCTGGGAGTCAGACGAATTGTGCCCCTACCGTTCACCTGTGATCGATTTCCTCACATGGACCCTGGTCCTTCGATCTGGCACTCAGTTTGCCCTGTTCGCACGCACACGACCACCCCAGGTGTGGGCAACGCGAACAACGGCAGGGAATGGCTGGAAGGAGGCAAACCATGATACGGTTGATATGCTCTCTACTTGTGATGTGTGCGTTCCTCGCGCAGATCGGGGTCGCTCAGACCCTTACGAAGGAAAAGAGAAGATCTGTGGAGAAAACGGAGGGAGACACCACAACGACTGAATCCGTCATTATCTCGCAGTCCGAAGACATCACACCTCGCAGCCAGATGATTCTTGTAAATCCACTGAAGTTTCTCCTTTTCTATAATCTCTCGTACTTCCACACATTATCCCCTTCTGTCACGCTTGGCGCTGGCCTTCAGTTCCCCACTCCACATGAGGTACAAGGCTTTGGTCTGAGCGCGGAGATACGTTTCTATCCATCCGGCAAGTCGCCGAGGGGATTCTACGTTGCCCCGAATATTGCCTACAACAAGATCTGGTCCGGCCAGGAGAAAACCGAGCCTTTTTCCGTGGGCGCCTTGCTTGGCTGGCAATGGTTTCCGGGGGATGACTTTGCCATGGGCCTGGGAATCGGCGCAGACTACTACACCGGCAGTGTAAGCGACGGGAACGACGACATCGGGAGGTACGACGGTTGGGCCCCCGCGCTCAGGTTCGACATCGGGTATGCGTGGTAGGAGACCCACGCCACGCCTGGCTGCGCTAGATTCGACTGGCAGGCGAGCCTTGCCTGCCAGATGGAATGAGGCAAGCGCGCCTCAAGAGATCGCGTCCCGATCGGTGAAAGGCGAGGCATAGAGCTACAGAGGTCGCTACAGGAAGCTGGTCCGCTTGTGGGCTACTGTTTGGACCCGGTTGAGCATCAGCCGTTGTCGAAGCTCGAGCTGAAAACGCACGTGACCTCTCCACATGTCTTCTAAGTGGAGATCTTCGGCCTTCACTGTGTATACTCCGGAAGGGCCGCCACTATCGAACTGTTCCGGCCTGTTCACCCCTCGCCTCCCCCCATTCTGAGGCCCCCTCAGAACCTGCCTGGCACGCTGAACTATCCCCTTCGAAGAGTCAGTTGCGTATATTGCCCGTGGCATTCCTTGATTGGACCATCGAGGGCAAGAACACCCAAAAGAGATGGGTGTCGGAGAGTACGGCTTGGAGGGACCCATGGTGGCAGGGAGCTGGTACCGAACGAACGGCGCGAGCAAGGTCAGAAACGGCTCAGGCCTTGCTAGGGGATCACTCTCCGCTCATCCACGTGCCGGGCGCGAGGACTAATGTCCATATGAAATATGAAGAGGCCAGGCTCCTTGATGGGACATCCAGGAGCACCGCTGTCGAGGTATTCGGGCGGGTTACCGACGAAGTTCTGAACCCGCCCCAGACGATGCATCTGCTCACTCCAACAAGTACTACCGCAGTATTCTGGCCGAGGTAGCCGGGAGCTGTTATGAAGTCCAGCACTCCGGAGGAGCTTGCCGCAAAGATCGCTCTGGAAGGATTTGACAGTTTCAACAAAGCCTTCCGAGAACTGACACGCCGTGCCGCACGGAGGTTCGAGGGGAAGGAGTGGGCCGAAGGACGCCGGGATGCCAGCGAACGCATAGACCTCTACGATCGGGCCCTTGAAGAGGTTGCCTCACAACTTCGCACCACGCTCGGAGGCCTGGCACAAGAACAGGCCCTATGGGCCGGAGCCCGGCCGCGTTTCGCCTCCCTAGTCGCACACCGCTACGACATCGATCGCGCGGAGACATTCTTCAATTCGGTCACACGGAAGATGCTCCGGACCGTGGGCATCAATCGGGACGTTGAGTTCTTCTTTCTCCACCCGAAGACGAACCTCCCTGAAGGGGAGGCGTCGGTCTATCGGAGATACACCAATTCCGGCGATACGGCTCGCCTGATGAAGGAGATCTTTACCGATTTCCGATTCCTCGTAGGTTATGAGCGACTGGAGAGAGACGCCAGCCTCGTGGCTCAAGAGATTGACCTCTTTCTGTGGCCGATTACAGGGCCGGACATGTCGTTCAAGGTCGACGTGGTGCCGGCGCTCTTCTACAGAAACACCCTCACGTACCTCATCGGGAGAATTCTGGTCGATTCTCGGATCATCCCTCTGGTGATTCCGTTCGTCAACGGCGACTCGGGTGTCTATGCCGACACCGTCCTGTTGCACGACTCGGACGTCAGTATTGTGTTCAGCTTCGCATACTCTTCATTCTTCGTCGACATTGAACGGTACGACGCGCTCATCGCGTTTCTCCGATCCATCCTTCCTGGTGCAGATCTCGCAGAGCTGTACACTGCAGTGGGGTACAATCGACACGGGAAGACGGAGTTCTACCGCCACCTTCACCGCTATGTTCACGTCTCGAAAGAGCAGTTTGTGATCGCCCCTGGCCGGGAGGGTGCGGTGATGATCGTGTTCACACTCCCGCATTACGCCTCGGTGTTCAAGATCATCAAGGACACTCCGTGTTTTGTTCGTTCTACGCACACCACACCCAAAGCGATCACCAACGAGCAGGTGCGTCACCAGTACGACTTTGTCTCTCACCGGGATCCCGCCGGGCGGATGGTCGATACGCAAGAGTTCGAGAATCTCCGGTTTAAAACGAAGCGATTCTCGCCGGCACTGCTTGACGAATTCCGCCAGGTTGCTACGAGGGCCGTAAGCGTCACGGAGGACTACGTCATTCTGCGCCATGTTTACATCCAGCGCAAGGTGCACCCGTTGCCCATGTTCTTCAACGCTGAGAAGGATTCTGAGACATTACGAGGCGTATTGCTCGACTTTGGTTACTTCCTTAAGGACATTGCAGCGAGCGGCGTGTTTCCCACAGATCTGTTCAACACATGGAACTACGGTGTTACGTCATGGGGCAGAGTCGTGCTCTATGACTACGATGACGTTGTTCCCATTGAGCGGGTCACATTCAGAGAGAAGCCGTTGCCGCGGAATGAGGAAGAGGAGACGAGCCTTGAGGAAGACTGGATAGTGGCAACGGAGGACGATTTCTTCATGGACGAGATCGAGCGCTACTCTGGAATTCCAAACCCGCTGAAGGGTGTCTTCAAATCGGCCCACGGAGATCTCTATACGCTGAGATTCTGGGCGGAACTCACCGGAGCGGTTGCCAGGGGAGAGATCTTTGACGTCATCCCCTATGACAGGAGGAAGAGATTCCGTGAGCGGAAGAGGCGACCGTGGTAAGTGTCATGGTCCTGGATGTACCTCATCAGGCCCCTCTGGACAGATTCTGAGAGGTTCGGCGGCTTCTATACCCGCAGCCCTTTCTGCCTGAGTCGTTTCCATCTCGAGGGAACCGCTTCCCCGGCCTGGCGCGCCGGCCTCCTACATGCTCCACCAGTAGCTGAACTTGACCATGAAGATATTCTCCGGCGCGGCGCTCATAAGCCGGCGGACGGACGGGCCGAGCTGGAAGTCCGCATTCTGGTCTTCATCTGAGCGTGTCTGCGTCCAGACGAAGAAGAGCGTCGAACCGGCGGTGAATTCCCAGCGGAGTACTGCGTTTCCCCGAAGGGACACGAAGTGGTAGTCGGGATTGGAGAACGAAAACGGTGCCGCAGGTCCAGGGCCGTCTGGGTCGACCGTGTAAGTCCCGTCATCATAGTCAATCGTCGAGCTGTCCGTTCCGTAGCGCCTGAAATCGAATGTGCGTGGCGCCGCGAGTTCTTTGTAATCGGCGTAGTCGCCTGTGGAGATCAGTGGCTGCAGATAGATCTGAAGACTCAGCCGGGGCGTGAAGGTCCAGTTGAGCCGGATGTTGGCTGAGAGCGTCTTCTGGTCCATCGTCCCGTACACGTATCGACGTCCGTAGGTATGATTGGCGGTGAGGTCGTCGAAGCCACCCACCCACTGTGAGTATTCTCGGTTGATCTCAAGCGACGGGCCCAGCCGTACGATGACGGTCGAGGAGGGGCGCCATTCGAGACTCGCACCCAGAACAGAGCTTCTGGTCCAGGATGCCTGGTAGGTCCCTCCATAGAGGCTGAAAAGGATGTTCTGCCGGTGGTCAGTGCTCAGATCCACATCGATCTGATATCCGGGTGTGTTGACGGTCAGAGGGCCGCCCCGTGTCCGCCGATTGTTGAGCGTTCGGGGATTGTAGGCGAGCATGAGATCAAGTTCCATGTAATTCGGGAGCTCTGTCTCAAGGTCGGCAAATAACCCCTGCCAGATGATGTTCCCTCCGAAATCGCGAGATTGAAAGACTGCGCCGATCACGCTGAGCCTCCGGTAGAACTGCGTTGGCTGGACCCATTTGTATCCGCCACCCAAGTGCATGTTCACGATGTCGGAACGGCTCAGGAAGCCCAGGTCGTTAATCTCGAAGCCCGGGCTCAGAAGCCCGAAGGCCGAGTTGAAGATGACATTCCCCTTTTGCTTGTTCAGCCAGAAGCGCGTTGCGTAGCCGGAGAGCGAGGTTGCCGTGCTGTCAATACTGAGGTGGTCGGCATCAGGCCTCTGGTAGTAGCGCTGTGAATTGATCTGGAGATCCAGCATCCGCTGGGGAGTTCCACGGACATGGGATCCCATCACCGAGCCTGACACGACCCACTCTTTGTCAGCGTCCAGAAACACCCAACCGTCGATACCCAGCGTGCCGGCCTCGCGGTTAAACTCGTCGCGCAGGCGGTCACCCTTGAACATGCGCGCGGTGGCCGTGGCCAGGAAGCCGAGTCCCTGGCGACCCATGGAAAACTCCTTGGAACCCCGGAAGACCCCGTAGTAGGTGAGCGGTTCGATTTCGGCGCGAGACCGCTCTCCATCGCTCTGCACCACCGCATGCTCTCGGGCCGTCAGGGCCTGGATGGTACCTACGGTCCAGTTCTCGCCGAGGCGCCCGGTGAGTTTCCCCGCACCGATGATGCGGGTCCCGTCGGGAACATCCGCATAGTCGGCCTCGGGGACGCTTCCCTGGGGGGACCGGCCGATTCTCCGGCTATAGAAGAGGTCCGGAG
>Ga0209536_100001772_pt1 | contig 35405 bp, 26 predicted proteins | sample DeeMarSeWOR28_12_FD_187461 | JGI IMG/M metagenome (GOLD analysis project Ga0209536, IMG submission 187461) | Marine sediment microbial communities from White Oak River estuary, North Carolina - WOR-2-8_12 (SPAdes) (version 2) | ecosystem: Environmental > Aquatic > Marine > Intertidal zone >...
GACGGGGACGGCAAAGCGGTGCGAATGGCAGGGTCGATGACCGACATCACTGACCGGCAGATCGCTGCGGCAGAGTTGTTTGCCGAGAAGGAACGCGCGCAGGTGACGCTGTCTTCAATTGCGGATGGCGTGATCACGACCGATGCCGACGGCTGGGTCGAGTTTCTCAACCCCGTTGGCGAGTCGCTGACAGGCTGGAAGACGTCATCCGCGCGCGGACTGCCGCTGCAGGCGATTTGCCGCTTGATCGATGAAACCAGCCGTCTGCCGGCTACCAATCTGATCGAAACTGTACTGCGCGAAGAACGCACTGTTGACGTGTCCGCCACCATGTTGCTGGTGCGCCACGACGGTGTCGAGATCCCGATTGTGCATTCGGGCGCCCCGATCCGTGGGCGCGACGGAACGATCAGCGGTGTGGTGCTGATCCTCCACGACGTCAGCAACGAGCGCCAGTACGCAGCCAAACTGTCGTTTCAAGCGACGCACGATTCGCTGACCGGTTTGATCAACCGCGCCGAATTCGAGAACCGCCTCAAGGTTGCATTGCAGTCCGCGGCAAAGCTGGGCCGCCATCACGCCGTGCTGTATCTGGATCTGGACCAGTTCAAGGTGGTAAACGATACCTGTGGGCACGCCGCGGGCGATCAGCTCATGCGCCAGGTTTCCGGATTGCTGCAAAGGCGTTTGCGTGAGGGCGACACGCTGGCGAGGCTCGGCGGCGATGAGTTCGGCGTGTTGCTCGAGAACTGCGCGCCAGATCACGCGATGCGCATTTCCGAAGAGCTGCGACAAACCACGCGCGACCTGCATTTTGTCTGGGAAACGCGCTCGTTCAACGTCAGTGTGAGTATTGGTCTGGTCAACATCGATGACGGCCTGTATACCCTTTCGGATGTCCTCAGTGCGGCAGATGCCGCGTGCTACATGGCCAAGGACAAGGGGCGTAACCGGGTGCAGGTGTACCGGCGCGGGGACAGCGAACTTTCGCAGCGGCACGGCGAGATGGAATGGGTCGTTCGTATCCAGAAGGCGCTCGAGGAAGACCGTTTCGTGCTTTACTCGCAGGACATCGTTCCGGTCGACAGCAAGAAGAACAAGAGCGGCAGGCACTGCGAATTGCTGGTGCGTATGCTCGACGAGGAAGGTGAGTTGGTCCCGCCGATGGCATTCATTCCGGCGGCGGAGCGGTTCGGGTTGATGCCGTCGATCGATCGCTGGGTATTGCGCAATGCGCTGGCGACGATGACGCGTATATTGGCTACGCACGGCGGCGAAGGACTTGAAAAGTGCGCGATCAACTTGTCGGGAGCGACGATCGGCGACGATGCGTTCCTCGATTTTGTGCGCGAAGAACTGGACCGATATGATCTGCCTCGCGATCTGATCTGCTTCGAAGTAACGGAGACCGCGGCCATCGCCAACCTCGAGCGGGCGTCACGCTTCATCGAGGAAATGAAGAAGCTTGGTTGTTCCTTCTCGCTGGACGATTTCGGCTCCGGCATGTCGTCGTTCGGCTACCTGAAGCACCTGCCGGTGGACTATCTCAAGATCGACGGCGTTTTCGTCAAGGACCTGGTCGATGATCCGATCGACCGGGCGATGGTCGAGGCAATCAATAACGTCGGCCATGTCATGGGCAAGAAGACGATTGCCGAATTCGTCGACAATGACCGGGTGATGAACGAGCTGCGCAAGATCGGGGTTGATTTTGCCCAGGGCTACTGGCTCGGCAAACCCAAGGTATTCGAACCCCGTCTGAGGGTTGTTGCGACGGGTAACGGTTCGTAACCGCCAGCCCCGATCAGTCCCGCCGCTCCCCGGGCGGCGCATCCCATCTCTGGTTCTCACCGAATTGCCGACTGGCGATCCGCTGCTGGCGGGTTGCTTCGGATGTGCCGGGTTGCAGCGAACTGCGCGCGGTTTGCCCGCCGCCGATCCAGGGCGGGGTGAGCGCGGCACTTGTTCAAACTTAACAAATCGATAGATTTGACAATGTGCATTATTTTTTGCATCTTTGTAAGTGTCCCCTTTTGCCTCTATCGCAGCTTCTTATATAAGAAATTCAGAGGGTTGGGTGGGGCAACCAGGGGAGGCTTCGGGCTCCGGCTGCACGTAACAGAATTTCATCTTGGAGAAAGTTGGTCATGGGCTCGATGCTGGAGATTTCACCGCATCCGCGTTGGATTGATGCGTTGGATAACTTCGTGGCGCCTTACTGGCAGGAGGCGCTGCACAGTGAGTGGGCTGAAGGGGTCGCAAACACCTCACTGACTGTTGCGGAGATGCGCGGCTGGTTGTTGCAGATCTATCCCTTCATTCACACCTTCCCGAAATTTCTTGCCGAAGCGCTGACCAAGGTCGAGGACGATTACTCGAGAGGCTTTCTGATCGACAACATCCGTGTCGAGAAAGCGCACGCCGAGCACTGGATCTGGATGGGCGAGGGCTTCGGGCTGACGCGCGCCGAGATGATCGATCTTGCCGAAGGCAACAGGCCGGTTCTGAGGGACGTGCAATCCCTGACTGACTGGCTCTGGTATGTCAATGCCAAAGGCTCGCTGGCGGAAGCGGTGGCGGCGACCAGTTATGCCATCGAGGGCCTGACGGGCGACCTCGCGCGCAAGGTCATCGGCGGATTTGAGGCCTATCGCGGACACGAGGGCGTCGACATGAAGCCAAAAACCTACAAGTGGATGCGCGAGCACGTACAGTATGACGATGTGCATCCGATCATTGCGCTGGAAGTTGTCAAGCGGTATGCGATCAGCGAAAAACTGCAGAAAAAGGTGATGCTGGCCGCCAAGCGTAGCGTGCAGCTGCTTGATAATGCATTGATGACGTCTTACAAGGCGTATTCCGTCAAGAAGGCGTCCGAAGACAGTCTGGACGCAGCCATGCGCAGGAATGACCGCCGCTCGGATCGCCGACTCGGGTCGATGGCCATTGGATTTCCGGAGCGCAGATTCAGCGAGCGCCGCGGCCGGGCATGGCAAATCTGTGCGTGAGTGGACGTTGAACACGGCGGCGTTGCCGTTTAGGATATCCGTCCGATTCGAGCGGAGTTGCTTGTGACGGCGCGGACGTTCACCTACGAGCCCAAACTGGTCGACAAGATTGTTGTTCGGGACTTTGCGTTCGAGTTTCCCGGGGATCTGGACCCGGTTTGGCGCCCGGACAATCCCGTTGTTACCCATCTGTTCAACGGACTGTCGCTGGTCAAGCCCTACCTGGAGCCCTATCTCGCCAAGTCGACCCAGGCCGCGATACCGTATATCGATGTGCCGGAGCTGGTGCAGGACATGCACGCATTCAGCGCCCAGGAGTCGCGCCATTTCGAATGCCATCGGCGGCTCAACGAAATATTGAAATCCAATGGCTACCCCGAGCTCGCCGGGGTTGAAGAGAAGATGGCGCGGTCTTTCGCGCGCTTGCGCAAGCGCAGTCTGCGCACCCAGCTTGCGTATAACGCCGGCTTCGAGTGCATGACCAATGGATTCACGAACTGGATGATCAACAAGAGGACCACGCTGTTCGCTGGCGGGTCCCCGCACGTCGTGTCCTTTTTCCTGATGCACGCTGTTGAGGAAACCGAACACAAGACAGTTGCGTACGACTTGTATATGGCCTACTCGGGCAAGTACTGGCCGCGGGCGTTCGGCGTTCTCCACGGAACGTTTCACGTGCTCGGCTACAGCCTCCTCGGCATGTTTACCGCGCTGAAGAAAGACCGGCAGCTCGGGAAGCCGCGCGGTATTTTCAGCGTCGCGCGGGAAGTGGGATCAATGGTTTACAACGTTGCTCCCTATCTGCTCCGTGCGCTCTTGCCCTGGCACAATCCGCGGCGCGACCAGGACCCGCAGTGGATGAAGGACTGGATACGTGGTTACGCCAGGCTACCCAAGGGCGCCATGTTGCCGCTTGTAGACACCAGTGATCCAACGATGCCCGTTCCGTTTGCGGACACGACGGACGGCCGTCAAGGCGTCCGGTCTGTTGGCGAGCGGCGCAGGGGCGAACGCAGGCACCGTATGGTGAGTGATGTTGCCAGCGTGCTGGGTTTTCCTGATCGCCGGGTCGGCGACCGTCGCAGCGCGCAACAACTGGCCAGCGCTTGACGTGCGCCAGGCGATGACCTCGACGTAGTAGCGGTCTCTGTGCAGATTGGACGGGCACCTTGGGGTGCCCGTTTTCGTTTGGCCCCTCCGGATTGACTTCTGGCGCGCAGACTGTATTCTGTATACAAAAATCACACTGCGAAAGCGTGACGTGCCCTCACTGCGCCGGATTGAATTCGCCCCCGACCTGACTGAACAGGTCTATGAACGTTTGCTCGAAGCGATTTGCGTCGGCGAATTGCTGCCGGAAACCCGGCTTACTCAGCAGGAGCTGGCAGCCTCGCTGAACGTCTCGCGGCAACCGGTGTTGCAGGCACTGCGGCTGCTACGCAAGGATGGATTTGTTATTGATTCCGGCAGGCGGGGACTGATGGTGGCGCCGCTCGATGCGCGCCTGATCGAGCAGACATACCAGGTGCGCGCGGTGCTGGACGGGCTCGCGGCCCGCGAGGCGGCTTTGCGCAAGGCACGGTTTGCGGGCGATTTGATCTCGCAAGGCAGGTCAGCCACCGGCAGTGACAGAATCGCGGCGATGATTGAAGCGGATCTGCGGTTTCACCAGGCGTTGTACGACGCGTCCGGAAATCCCCTGATCAGCGAGGCCGCGAGCCAGCACTGGCAGCATATTCGCCGGGCGATGGGCGCCGTACTGATGCACTCCGAACGGCGCGACGCCGTCTGGGATGAGCACGCGGGCATCGTTGAGGCAATCAACGCCGGAGATGCCGTGCTGGCGGAGAAACTCGCTCGTTCGCATGGTGAGGGTGCCGGCAAGGCACTTGCCAGTGAACTGGACCGTGTGATCCGGCAAGCGTCTTAACGAAAACAGCCAGAACGGGTAGACGGGAGATAGGGGCAATGGAGTTAACGCAAGAACAGATTGATGTATTCGCCGAACAGGGATATCTGTTTTTTCCCTCTTTGTTTACGGCTGACGAAATCGCGGTGCTCAACGGTCAGCTCGAAGCAATCTTCTCCGATCACCGGCCGGAGAATGTGCGCGAGAAAGACTCGGGCGCCATCCGAACCAGTTTCGGCGTGCATATGTATAACGCACCGTTCGCGCGGCTGGCACGCCATCCGCGTATGGTCGAGCCGGTCAGGCAGATTTTCGGCGAAGACGTTTACATGCATCAGTTCAAAGTGAATGCCAAAGCCGCATTTGACGGCGACGTATGGCAGTGGCACCAGGATTTCGGAACCTGGCATGCCGATGACGGTATGCCGGAACCGCGGGCGATGAATGTTGCCATTTTTCTCGACGACGTCAACGAGTTCAACGGGCCGTTAATGTTCATACCCAAGAGCCACAAGCTCGGTGCTATCGAGGCAACCCACGATACCGTGACCACGAGTTATCCATTGTGGACAATTGACCAGCAGACGATCAGAAAGCTCGCAGCGAACGGTGGTCTGGTGGCACCGAAAGGTCCCGCTGGCTCCATGATTCTGTTCCATTCCTGCCTGGTGCACGCATCCGGATCGAATCTTTCGCCATGGCATCGGCGCACCGTTTATCTCAGTTTATGCGCCGTCTCCAACCATATTCGCCAGTTCAAGCGCCCGGCATACATCGCCCAGCGTGATTTCGAGGCCATCGAATGTCTTCCCGACGATTGCCTGCTCAAGGACTACGACGTCGATCTGCCATGGCAAGACGGCGCGCCGGAAGCCGCGCTAAAGCCGCAGCTTGTCGCCTGAGGAAGTCGCATGAACCTGTACACCAAGTTGCAACAACGCGCCGAGGAGGGCAAACCGCTTCGCGTCGGCGTGATTGGCGCCGGGAAATTTGCCTCGATGTATCTCGCGCAGGTGCCGAAGACGCCTGGAATTCACGTCGTCGGGGTCGCGGATCTGTCGCCCGACAATGCGCGCAAGAATCTTGACCGGGTGGGTTGGCAGGCGGAGCGCTACGACGCCGCGTCGCTCGACGCGGCGCTGGCGAGCGGAACCACCTTCGTCGGCGATGATTGGCGAGCACTGGTTTCGCATCCGCAGCTGGATATCATCATCGAGGCGACGGGGCACCCTCTCGCCGCGGTCGAGCACGTGCTCGGAGCATTCGACAATGCCAAGCATGTGGTGATGGTGACTGTCGAGGCAGACGCGTTTTGTGGGCCTTTGCTGGCACGCAAGGCCCGCCAGGCAGGCGTCGTTTACTCTCTCGCCTATGGCGATCAGCCCGCACTGATCTGCGATCTTGTCGACTGGGCCAGAACATCCGGGTTCAATGTGGTCGCGGCGGGTCGCGGTCACAAGTGGTTGCCCCATTTCGCCCAGTCAACGCCGGAAACGGTGTGGAGTCACTACGGGCTGACGCCCGAGCAGGCGAGCAAGGGCGGCCTCAATCCGAAGATGTTCAATTCGTTTCTCGACGGTTCGAAGCCGGCGATCGAGAGCACTGCGGTGTGCAACGCAACCGGGCTGACGCCGGATCCGGCTGGCCTGGCTTATCCGCCTGCGAGTATTGACGAGATTGCCAATGTCATGCGCCCGCGCGCGGAAGGCGGCAGGTTGCATCACAAAGGCCAGGTCGAGGTGGTCTCGTCTCTGGAGCTCGATGGCCAGCCCATCGCCTACGATATTCGCTTCGGCGTGTTCGTGGTGTTCGAGGGAGACAGCGAATATATCCGCCGCTGTTTCAGTGAATACGGTGTTCAGACGGACGACACGGGTCGTTACGCATGCATGTACAAACGCTGGCACCTTATCGGGCTGGAAGTCGGGGTCTCGGTCGCGTCGGTTGGTATCCGGCACGAACCGACCGGCGTGGCTACCGGGTTTCGCGCCGACGTGGTCGCCGTTGCCAAACGCGATCTGGCAGCGGGCGAAATGCTTGACGGGGAGGGCGGCTATACGGTTGTTGGTCGACTGATGCCGGCCGCGGACTCGATGAGCCAGGGCGCTTTGCCGCTTGGACTTGCGCACCATGTGGCATTGCGAAATGCGCGTGCAGCCGGTGAAGTCGTGCGCTGGAGTGACGTCAACGTGGACGAAACGCTCGCAGCCGTCAAACTGCGGCGTGAAATGGAGGGCGTGTTTGCATCGGACCTGCGCCTGGATGCCTTGACTGCCTGAAACCGGCACCGGCCGGGCACCGGCGAGCGTGCGTGCCGGGACGCCGCGCTTCGCGCATAATGCCGGGCTTCCGCTAAATTCATCCAACAGATCAGATATGGCTCAGTACGTTTACACGATGATGCGGGTCGGAAAGATGGTTCCGCCGAAGCGCGTCATTCTCAAGGATATTTCCCTGTCTTTTTTCCCCGGCGCAAAGATCGGCGTGCTGGGGCTGAATGGCTCGGGCAAGTCAAGTTTGCTCCGCATCATGGCGGGCGAGGACAAGGACTTCGAGGGCGAAGCGGTGCCGATGCCTGGCATCCGGATCGGCTATCTGCCACAGGAACCGCAGCTCGATGCAAACCAGACGGTGCGCGAGGCGGTTGAGCAGGGCATGGGCGAAGTGATGGAGGCGAAGAAGAAGCTCGAAGAGATCTACGCCGCGTATGCCGAACCCGATGCAGACTTCGACAAGCTTGCCGAGGAACAGGCGAAGTACGAAGCCGTGCTGGCTGCCAGTGGCACCGACACGGAGCACCAGCTCGAGATCGCCGCGGATGCCTTGCGCCTGCCGCCGTGGGACGCAACCATCGACAACCTCTCGGGCGGAGAAAAACGGCGCGTGGCACTGTGCCGACTGCTTCTGTCGCGGCCGGACATGCTCTTGCTCGATGAGCCCACCAACCATCTGGACGCGGAGAGTGTCGAGTGGATCGAGCAGTTTCTGCAGCGTTTCCCCGGTACGGTCGTGGCGGTTACGCACGATCGATATTTTCTTGATAACGCTGCCGAGTGGATTCTCGAGCTCGACCGCGGACACGGTATCCCGTGGAAAGGGAACTACTCATCGTGGCTCGATCAGAAGGAGCAGCGCCTCGAGACCGAGGAAAAGCAGGAGTCGGCGCGAATCAGGACAATAAAGAAGGAGCTCGAATGGGTCCGGGCCAATCCGAAAGCGCGCCAGGCAAAAAGCAAGGCGCGTATCGCGCGCTTTGAAGAACTGTCATCGCACGAGCACCAGAAGCGCAACGAAACGCAGGAAATATTCATTCCGGTGGCGGAGCGCCTTGGCGACAACGTCATCGAACTGAAACACGTGTCGAAGGGGTTCGGAGACCGCTTGCTCATCGACAACCTGTCGCTGCAAATCCCTGCCGGCGCGATCGTCGGCATCATCGGCCCCAATGGCGCCGGAAAGTCGACGCTGTTTCGCATGATTACCGGACAGGAACAGCCGGACAGCGGTGAGATCGTCATCGGCCCGACCGCGCATATCGTTGCCGTGGACCAGATGCGCGACAGCTTGCCCAATGACAAGACGGTGTGGGAAGCGGTATCCGGCGGTCAGGACATCCTGACTGTCGGCAAGTTTGAATTACCGTCGCGCGCCTACCTTGGCCGCTTCAATTTCAAGGGCGCGGACCAGCAGAAACTGGTCGGCAACCTTTCAGGCGGTGAACGAGGCCGCCTTCATCTGGCAAAGACGCTTATTGCCGGGGGCAATGTATTGTTGCTCGACGAACCTTCGAATGACCTTGACGTCGAGACGCTGCGCGCGCTCGAAGACGCGTTGCTCGAATTCGCCGGCTCGGTGCTGGTGATCTCTCACGACCGTTGGTTCCTCGATCGAATCGCAACCCACATACTTGCCTTCGAGGGCGATTCACATGTTGAATTCTTTGCCGGTAATTATCAGGAATACGAGGCGGACAAGAAGAAGCGACTTGGCGAAGAGGCGGCACGGCCGCACCGCCTGCGCTACAAGCCCTTGAAGGTCTAGAATTGGAAACGGCGTCTCCCGGCAGCGGGTAACTGCCCATGTTTTACAGCTGACGAGGTCCTGCTCCGGTAATGCGTTCGAGATTTCACGGTTTGCTGATTTTTCTCACGTTTGCATGTGGCATCGCATTCGCTGCAGAAGAGGCCCGCTTCGAAGGCAGGGTGGTGCTGGAGTGGGTGGACGAGACGCCCTACGTCGCAGCCATGCGGCTGGTAGAGCCGTTTGCCTTTCATCAGCAGGGCGGCAAGATCTGGGCGGTCCCCGCCGGCAGCATCGTTGACGGCCGGGCCGTCCCGCCGCTGTTTGCCGGCTTGATGGGATTGCCGTTCGAGGGCGGCTTTCGCAAGACGGCGGTCATCTACGACTATGCAGCCAAGGCACAGACGCAGCCCTGGCTGGACGCGCAGCGCATGTTCTACGAAGGCAGTATTGTCGAAGGTATCCTGCCGATAGAGGCGAAGGTCATGTACATGTTGCTCAACGCCGCGGGCTCGCGCTGGGAGGTTCGTGAGACGAGTACTTGCTTCAGCCACTGCCACACGGGCGAGAGCGAACTGGTGTGGCGGCCGATCGTTGACGACGAGCCGATCATGGCGTTGGCAAGCTGGGTGCGGCAAGAGGATCCCTCGCTCGAAGAAGTGGAGCAGCGTGTGAGCGACGTCATCGTGCATCCCGGGCCGCATGTTTTCGGACATGTGCGCAAACGCTGATTCCGGTGGGCATGGAGTGCGGGCGCCGGGTTTGCTGGCCGGCGCGACGGCTGATCCCGTAACTGCCGGCTAACGAAAGTGGCCGGGTGGTACATCCGGTGATGCTTGAGAGGCCGAGCAGACCGGACAGCCGGCTGACGCGACGATCAATTGACCCGGAAAGCGGCAGTCACCCAAGAGCTTGGACAACATCGACGCAATGTACAGGTTTCTCTTCACGATCCTCGTTTTCGCTCTGAACTGCGGAGCGCATGCGGCAGGGGAGATCGAGCCGGAAGGCAACCGTTTTCACGGTCGCGTCGTTGTCGAATGGGTCGACGATCCGTTCGTTCCGTTGTTACGGGTCGTCGAGGATTTTTATTTTTTCCAGGGCGACGGCAAGGTCTGGAAGACCCCGGCCGGCGCGGTTGTGGCCGGACGTTCGATTCCGCCACTGTTCATTCAACTCATAGGCCATCCGTTTGAAAGCGGTTTCCGCAAAACGGCAATTACCTATGACTATGCGGTCACGGCAAGGAAGCATCCATGGCGGGACGCAGACCGCATGTTCTACGACGGCGCGGTGACCGAAGGCGTGCTGCCTGTTGAGGCAAAAGTGATGTATTTGCTTCTCTATGCGACCGGGCCGCGCTGGGCCGTCTCCGGAACACGCGATTGTCATGGGCGCTGCCATCGCCGCGACGAGGATCTGGCGTGGAGTCCACAGGTCGATCACGAGCAGATCCTCTCATTGGCAAGCTGGATTCACGCAGAGGATCCTTCGCTTGATGCGATAGAGCAGCATGCGGACAAGGTGATTCTGCAGGCGGGCCCGCATGTTGTAGGCCCGTTCAGGCATTAGCACGGGTGCCTTGTCGCATCACCGCTGCATTTCTCGGTATGATTGAGCGGGCCGGGCGGAGCGTTGGTGCCGAAAAGCCGGTGGTAGGGAACGATATGTGTATGACGTACGAGGCAGAGGGCGGATGAACCGGTTGATATTTGCCATTGCGGCAGCGGCGTTCTCGGCAGGCATACTGGCCGCCGAAACAGCGGATATAGACAGCGGTACGTTCGACGGCAAAGTGGTCGTCGAGTGGCTGGATGATCCTTTTGTGCCGACCATGCGTCTGGTGGAGCCGTTTGGATTCCGTCAGTCCAAAGGAAAGGTCTGGCAGGTGCCCGAGGGACACATCGTCAAAGGCCGTGGCATGCCGCCGTTGTTTCGCTACCTGATCGGGCAGCCATTCAGTGGCGGGTTTCGCAAGTCGGCAATCGTCTACGATCACGCCACACAGGCGATGGAGAATCCATGGGACGAAGCGCAACGCATGTTCCTCGAGGCGAGCGTCTCCGAAGGCGTCAGCGGGCCTGAAGCGAAAGCCATGTATATGCTGCTGCGCGCGCAAGGTTCGCGCTGGGAGGTCCCTGGTTCGCGCTGTTACGGCAGTTGTCATGGCAAGACGGAGCCACTGCTATGGCGTCCCGTCGTCGACGAGGCAATGGTTGCCGATTTGCTCGGATGGGTGCGTCGCGACGATCCGTCTCTGGTAAATATCGAGCAACGCGCCGAAAGGGCAGTTCTGGACCGGGGTCCTCACGTTTTCCCAGTCGAGCGGTGTCTGATTTTCTCGGGTTCGACCCTGGTCGGGCGTTCGTGCTGATTGTCATGCCGGCCCTTAACCCGCTGGCGGATGTCCCGTGGTTGTTGCGTCGGATGTCAGAAAGAACTCACGATTCCCGGACCCGCTTGCAAGCGTGTTTGCGTGTCATTGCGGCCCACGGGTAACGAGGACAAGACCGGCGATCAGGATGAGCAGTCCGGTAATTTGCAATCTGCCAAAGCGTTCGCCGAAAACGCGCCGTGAGATCACGTAGCTGAATAACAGTTCGATCAGGGCCAGAGTGCGTACATGTGCGACGGGCTCGATTGCCATCGCCGTGAACCATCCGGCCGAAGCGGTGGCGCCACTTAACCCGGCAAGCAGCGACGTACGCCACGCACGTAGCACCCGTGTCAGCAATCCCGGTTGATATAGCCTCAGAAACGCTGACATGACAGCCGTTTGCAGCAACTGTGCACCGAGCAAGGTGCAAGCTGCCGCTATCAGGAACGGCGCCTCCAGCGCCAGGGCCGCGCCCCGATAGCCGACTGCCGAGAACGCGAAACTGCTTCCGGATGCCAGGCCAAGTAACGCTGATCGGGTGGTCAATCCGCCGATGAGCGTGCGAATCGGCCGTTCGCGGTCGACGGGGGTGAGTAACATGACCCCCAGAGTGCCGAGTACCACGGCAGCAACGGTCGTCGATGCCAAAGGGTCGCCCAGAAAGGCGAAGCCGAACACGGCAACCTGCATAACCTCACTCTTGGAATACGCAACACCGATGGTGAAGTTCTGCTCGCGCATGGTACGCAGCAGCAGCGCGGTTCCCGCAATCTGGCTGAGCGCGCCCAGGACGAGCCAGCCGACGAAAGCGCCATCGATCGTCGGCAGTTCGTAGTTACCTGCCAGGGATACTGCCAGCAGCCACAGCGCAGCGAACGGCAAGCCGTACAGGAAGCGCACCAGCGTCGCGCCGAGCGTGCCAAGATCCGTGCTCAGGTGACGCTGCGTGGCATTGCGTAACGTCTGTGCGGCGGCGGCCGCAATCGTAATGGGGATCCACAACCACCAGGGCGGCATCCCCGCTGCTCAGCCGCGCCCGACGAATGGCATCTTGGTAGCCATGATGGTCATGAACTGAACATTCGTATCGAGTGGCAGGTTCGCCATATACAAGGTCGCCGAGGCAACCTCCTTCACGTCCATCATTGCTTCGGGTTTGATCGAGCCGTCGGCCTGAGGCACACCCTTGGCCATCCTGGCGGCGAGTTCGGTCATGGCGTTGCCGATATCGATCTGGCCGCAGGCAATGTCATATTTGCGCCCATCGAGAGAGGCGCACTTGGTCAAGCCGGTCACTGCATGTTTGGTCGCGGTGTATGGCGCGGAATTGGGGCGAGGCGCGTGCGCCGAAATCGATCCATTATTGATAATGCGCCCGCCGCGCGGATCCTGGTCCTTCATGATGCGGAATGCTTCCTGAATGCACAGAAACATGCCCGTCAGATTGATATCGACGACATTCTTCCACTGCTCGACGGTCAGCTCTTCGAGGGGAACGCCGGGGGCATTCACCCCCGCATTGTTGAACAGCACGTCGAGGCGGCCGAATTTCTTGCGGGTCGTCGCAAACAGGTTGGCTACCGCTTTGGCATCGCTCACGTCAGTGGGAACGGCAATGGCGGCCGAGCCGTTGGCACCCGCTTCCTTTATCGTGGCCTCGAGCGCATCCTTGCGCCGCCCGGCGAGCGCGACACGATAGCCATTGTCCAGAAAGGCAAGCGCCACCGCCTTGCCGATACCGCTGCCCGCTCCTGTGACGATTGCAACCTTGTCATTTGAAGCCATTTCGAATCTCCCTGAATATTTGAGTTTAGTGATCCTGCACCACTACCGGCGCTGGTTTCCCCCGACCGCCAGATGATACCGTCAAACGGTGCCGCGCCGCCGATGCGCGGCTTGCCGACGGATGCCATGCAAGAGAGCGGCTACCCGGCGCGGGCGCATGCATGCGATCGGGACTGCGAAAGTGGCGATCGCGCCGGAGGCGGTACACTTGCACTTTTCGCCTTGGAGGCATGGATGCCCCGTCTTGCCAGAGCAATGGGCGCAGGGTTGTTGTTTATCCTGGTCGTTTTCCTGGGACCGACACGCGCCGAACAGTTTCGCGACAGCGAGCCAAGTGAACAGGCTCTCAAATCTGCGGCGGTATCCCGCCTCGCGCGCAGCCTCGATCCGGCTTTGCCTATCGCTGTGGGCAAGGCCGTAGTCAGGCAGGCGGCGTTGCTGCGGGCGCGCGAGCTGCTGGCGGAGCATGGCGCCCATGCCGGACTGGACAACGGATGGAACCCGACAGCCCCTGAATGGCAACAAGCGGAAAGCACATTGATGCAGGATGCCGTTGCGCTTATCGGCAATCAGATCGAAACGCCCGAATGGTTTTATGCAGTGCTGCGGAGAGAAATAGATCGCACGCTCGATGGTGAGGAGGCAGACTATATTGCTACGCATTTCACGACCGAAGTCGGCAAGGAGCAGCGCATCCTGCTGGAGATGCGGCTGGTTGGCGAGGTGCTGATGGCGAACTACACTTTTACCAACCGGATTGACTACAACGTACCGGGGCTGGAAGATGACCTGGAACAATTGTCAGCCGATTACTGGAAACTCGAGCCGTTTCGCACGCGTGATTTCATGAACGACCCGCAAGCGATCAGGTTTGCGGGCCAATCGGCCGGGTTGAAATATACGCGGATGCTGGCGATCAGCGGCATCGAGGGTTTCATCCAGCACATTGACTCGGTCGCTGTCGAGGCTGTCCGGTCTGTTGATCGATCGGAACACGTCATCGGCAGGTACATCGAAGCGTATCGTCAGCGCACCAGGGCCGAAAGATAGAAGGACGAAGCGCCTTGTGCGTGCGGAGATTCCCAGCGCCACTACCCGCATCCGACTTGTCGTATTGCGCGGTCACCGTTTTCGAACGAACATTGACCGATTCTCGATTCAACCGATCAAGACAGATAAGTCCACCAAGTCAAGTCCATCCCGAAAGTTGACACCATGACCGAGCGTCCGCCCTTTCATCTCGCTTTTCCCGTTGACGACCTGGCTGCGGCGCGTCGTTTTTACGGTGAGTTGCTCGGCTGCCGCGAAGGACGATCGGCTGCGGACTGGGTGGATTTCGACTTCTACGGACACCAGATCGTGGCGCATCTAACGGACCAAGCAGCGACGATTGCCACAAATGCTGTCGATGGAGACGATGTGCCGGTGCGCCATTTCGGTGTCGTACTTGGAATGTCGCAATGGCAGGACATCTCCCGGCGGCTCAAGGATGCCGGAGCCGATTTCATCATCGAGCCGCACATCCGGTTTGCCGGCCAGCCGGGCGAGCAGGCGACGCTGTTTGTTCGCGATCCAAGCGGCAATGCGCTCGAGTTCAAGGCCTTTGCCGATCCGGCGCGCCTGTTTGCAAAGTGACAGACCGGACGGTCCGGATGACAGTCATGGCAAGGATGAGTATGCGTCGTAACCCGAAGAACGTAAGGAAGTAATCAAGTGGAAATCATTGACAAGCTGTCATCGGCGTGGGGCGGTGACATTGCGTGGATGCTGCAGGCATTCGTCGTCGTCCTGCTCACGCTGATTCTGGGGGCCGTCGTAAGGAGAATTCTCAAGCGGCTCGCCAAGCGTGCGCACGATACGGACAACATGTTCGATGACGTCGTGCTGGAGGCTTTGACAGGACCATCGCGCGCCCTGGTGTGGGTATTGGGTATTTCCTTTGCCGGGGAAATCGTCGGTGCCCAGACCGAAGCGGTGATTTTCACGGTCATCGAGATGCTGAGAAAGGTCGGCATCATTCTCGTGCTGATGTGGTTCGCCGTGCGATTCACCAAGCTCTACGAGACGCGCTATATCGACTCCAGAACCGGACGCGGCGAGGAAGTGGACGTCACGCTGGTGCATGGCATGGGCAAACTGCTTCGGGCAGCGGTGTTCGTGACGACCGGCCTGATCATTCTGCAGACGATGGGCATCAACGTAGCGGGCCTGCTGGCCTTTGGCGGCGTCGGCGGTATCGCCGTCGGTCTTGCCGCTCGCGACCTGCTGGCAAACGTGTTCGGGGGACTGACGGTATACATGGACAGGCCGTTTGCCGTCGGTGACTGGATTCGCTCGCCTGACCGGGAGATAGAGGGCACGGTCGAGGAAATCGGTTGGCGGCGAACGGCGATTCGTACTTTTGACAAACGGCTGCTCTACGTGCCAAACGCGGTCTTCACCAGTATTTCAGTAGAGAATCCTTCGCGCATGTCGCATCGCCGCATCAAGGAAACCATAGGCGTTCGATACGACGACATGGCCAAGGTCCCGGTGATACTCGAGGATGTTCGGAAGTACTTGAACGAGAGCCCGGACATAGATCAGTCGCAAACGCTGATGGTGAACCTCAACGAGTTCGGTGAGTCATCGGTGAATTTCTTCATCTATACCTTTACCCGGACCACGGTCTGGACGGAGTTCCACGCGGTAAAGGAACAGGTGATGCTGGCGATCAGCGAAATTGTCGAGCGGCACGGTGCGGAGATTGCGTTTCCGACCACCACGGTTCACGTTCCGGACACGATACGCCTGGCTGAAAACGCACCGGGCAACGTGCGCTGATGGAGTCTACGGTCGTGTGCCTGCTCTGGGGCAACTACGCGCTCCCTCATGTTCGCGGTCTCGGGGGGTTCCGGTGCAGGTGGCGTTGACCGGATCACAATTCCTCTCACGCAGACGTCAGTTTTCGTCGAAAGCCTTCTGAGCGCGCGGCACAAAAGTTCTGACGTTTTGCTTGAACATGAACTGGTTTCGCGCATTGGCAAAACAGTAGGTTTTTCCGTCTTTCGGGTTCTTCCAGGTTATCGAGCAGTCGGTTTCGACCCGCTTGCTCTGTGAGAGAGACATCGCGTCATAACCATCGAATTCTTCGGCGTTGACGATCGCGGAGACGGTCAACGCAGCGACAATGAGGGCAAGTCCGGGGAGTCTGGTCATGTGAGGCATCGCGATCCGAGTTGCAGGGATTGTTCATGTGCAAACTTGATACGCATGGCGATGCAGGACGGATGAGGGGTCATGCGGATGTATCGGCCGCCGTTTTCAGGAACGGCTCGATTGCCGACCGGACATCGTCGGGAATTGGCACCGCCCGCGCCGCATCCAGGTCCATGAAGACCACAGTCTGGTAAATGCGAAGATGTTCGGAGCCGTCCTTCAGTCCCCGGTACTCCAGGTCTGCCGAGGCATTGCCCAATTTGCTTACGCGCAGTTCGAACCGCAGGGTGTCGCCCATGCGCAGCGGTTTGATGAAATCGCAGCGAATGCTGACGGTTGGTGTGCCGACGCGCCGCTTTCCGATCAGCTCAGGTAGCGGAAAGCCTACTGCCTGGGAGAACCAGTCCTCCATCGTGCCATGCGCGAGATCGAAGAAGCGAGGGAAATAGACAATCGCCGCCGGGTCGCAATGCGAGAAACGAATGAGCTGATCGTGAACAAATACCTGATTCATGTTTGAAGCCTTTGACAAGCACCCCGCGAGGCTTGCGGTCGTTACTTGCAAGCGCGAACGAACTGCGCCTGGTCGCGTGAAGCATTCATCAGCAGGCTGACGTCATTGCCCGCGAGAATCATTCGCATTCCGCGTGCGATATACGCCTGAAGGAGCTCTTTGGTATATACGCCGCCAAGCCCCGCCCATTTTCCATGTCTTTGGCATGCGGTCACCACCCGGTCAATTGCGTCGGCCACGCGCGGGTCGTCGATTTTTCCCGGTATGCCCATTTCAAGACACAGGTCGTTGGTTCCCATCAGCAGCACGTCTATGCCATCCACCGCTGCGATCTTGTCTGCATTCTCAATCGCACGCGGTGTTTCCATCATGGCTACGACCAATGTGGCTTGATTGAACATCCTTACCACGTCCGTGGCGGAACTCGGGGCGAATCCAAGTTGCGCATAGTTTCCAGCAATGGAACGATGGCCTTGCGGTGCAAACCGGTAGGCGTCGACCATTGCCCGGGCCTCCTCCACCGTGTCGACATGAGGCATCACGATTCCGAGCGCACCGGCATCAAGGCAGCGTGTTCCGAGGTTCAGGTCACCGTGCGGCACCCGTACCAGCGGAGCGATACCGGCTGCCAGCGCGGCGACGCAAATCGAGCCAGCCGTTTCGATCGAGGTGGCGCCGTGCTCGAGGTCGATGAACAGCCAGTCAAATCCGGCGGTCTTCATGATGGCGGCGATCTCGACGCCGCGTACTGCGCGTACCCCGATGCCAATAGCCAGTTCGTCGTGCACAAGGCGCTCGCGTGCCGGGTTGTTGATGCTGTTCATGTTCTCTCCATACTCTGGTTAATGTCTCCCCGGGGCGCTTGTCGGCAGCCCGGAAAACGTCATTGGTGACAATCTCATACGACGCTCAAGTTGCCAATTGTTCCTCTTGGCACAATTTCTCCGCTAGACCGCGGCGTGAATGATGCGCCGCAAAAACGATGCCTTAACCTCTAGATAGTTTGCGAGTTTTCGATGTTGCGGTCGCATACCGCAAAAAGGTGCTGGAGATTGATTTGGCTCGGGCGTATCCTGTTTGTGAGGTTGCGTCCTGCAGCCGAATTTGACGACGGAGGACAGTGCCGATGTACATACAGCCACACGACGTTGAACACGAGTTTCCCGAGTACAGACAAACCCTTGCAGAAATGCGGTCACAAGACTCGCATCTTGCGAAACTGGTCGCGGAATACGAGCAGCTTAACGCGGAAATCGTGGACATCGAGGAAAACGACAAGCCGTTTCAGGACTTCGAGTTTGAAGAAATGAAAAAGCGGCGGCTGCTGTTGAAAGACGAAATCTATCTCATTTTGCGTGGCGCGGAACACTGATAGCACTTGAAGATTTTTGTTAATGAGGACGGGCATCCGCGGGTGCCCGTTTTTGTATTCACCAGCATCATTCCCCTGGGCAGCGGGCGCTTATGCGCTTACTGAACCTTGTCCGAGGCGGCAAAAGCGTTCTTCAGGGCGGACATTCCGAAATCCGGGCGTCGTGCCGCGTCCAGCAGCACTTTCTCGCGGCGTGCCATCAGATCGATCGCTGCCGGCAAGTGTTCCAGATACCGGGCCGGGATGACGATGGCGCCGTGGCAGTCCGCATGCACGATGTCGTCGGAATCGACGGACATGCCGAACACGTCGACCGGCTTGCCAAATTCGATTACTTGCACCCAGGCATGGCTGGGGGACAGCGATCCCGCGAGGCACTGGAATTCGGGGTGCATCGCATCCAGATCACGCATTGAACCATTTGTCAGGGTCCCCACACAGCCAAGTCCCCAGTGTATGTGCGTATTGACCTCGCCCCAGAAAGCGCCCAGCCCGGCACGTTCGTCAATGTCCTGAATGACCGCAATCGACGGCTGTTCGCCGCCGGCGACATAGTCGTAGTACGCGAGCTGGTTATGCCGGCGCTGGGCCGGGTCGTACGGGGTCGAGCAGCGAATCTTCGCGGTGCGCGCGAATCCCACGATGGCGGGCAGGCGCGAAGATGAGGCGATCAGCGTGCCCTGGGTGAAGCCCGAGGTTTCCCGCGACCCGCGGGCAATCTCCAGCGCATTGCTGATGGTGGGCGTATCGAACTGACGTAGATGAGAAAAGATTTCATGCAAATCCATAAACTGCCTCCGTTCCGACCAGGGGTTTGTCAGGGCCTGCGAGAAGCCGATGTGGCACGAGGGCTAACCCAGCTCGAAACGGGGCCCTCATCCGCAGGAGCCTGAAATCTGTTCGTGGTGCGCCAATTCAGTCAACAATTGCCGCGTAGACGAGCTGCTTGAACAACTTGCGATAGTAGGCGCGCATTGGGCCGGGCGCCTGGCTCATATAGACGGCGACGATACGCTCCTGCGGATCGATCCAGAAAAAAGTGCCTGCGTAACCGCCCCACATGAATTCGCCGGGAGAGCCGGGGACGCCGGCAATACCCTGTTCCTCGCGTACCGCGAAGCCCAGGCCGAACGTGTAGCCGGGGGTGCCAAGCAGCAATTCTCCCGGTGTAAGTCCTGCGCGGATGCGATCTCCAAGATGGTCAGATGCCATCAGAGCAACGCTGGTACGGCTCATCACCCGGTTGCCGTCCAGTTCGCCACCGTTGAGCAGCATTTGCGCGAAGCGCAGATAATCTGCCGCAGTCGACACGCCTCCTGCCCCGCCGGAATCGTTGGCCGGCACAACGGCAACATCGATCAATTGAACCGTTTCGTTACCTGTCGCGTCGTTCGGCAGCGGTTGCGCGACTCGATCAAGGTTCCGGGGGGGCACCCAGAAGCCCGAGTCCGGCATGACGAGCGGTTTGAACAGCCGCCGATCGAGGAAATCGGCAAGCCGCTGCCCGGAAGCGGCCTCCACGACGCGGCCCAGCAGGTCACTTGCAAGGCTGTACTCCCAGACCGTTCCCGGATGGTGCGCCAATGGCGCAAGCGAGAACGCGGCGATCTGTTGCGACGGCGTAAGGTCACGAATGTCGAAATTCGTTTCTGTCCGGTATAGCCGGCCGTCCGCGTAAGATTGTTTCACCGGAACATTGCCGGTGATTTCGCCATACGCAAGTCCGGCACTGTGGCGCAGCAGGTCTTGAACGGTCATCTCGCGTGCTGCCGGAACCAGTGTGTATGTCGTCTTCGCAAACGTGCCGTCGACGCTTGCGACGCTTACCTTCAGGTCTTTCATCGATGGCAAGAACCGGGACACCGGATCGGTTAGCTGCAATACACCGTCTTCGATCAGCATCATTGCAGCGACAGATACGAGTGGTTTCGACATCGAATAGATCCGGAAAATCGCGTCAGGCGTCATTGGTTCGCGCTTGATCGGGTCACGGAATCCGATCGCGTCCGAATACGCCAGCTTGCCATCGCGTGCCACCATGAAGACGGCCCCGGCGATTTTCCCTTCGCTGACGTGGTCGTCAAAAACCTTGCTGATGTTTCGAAGGCGTTCGGCCGACAGACCAACTGCGGCGGGCTCGCTGGCCGGCAACGCCTGGGCCATTGCAACCGGGGAGCACACAACCAGCACCAGCCATTGCAGCCAAATCAGTATCAAGCCGGTTCTCATTTCGCATCTCCCATTTCAGTTCGTCGGCAGCCCAACCGTTGGTTCGCCTTGCTCTCTGTTGATCAAACCTACTCTATATTATCGGGGAGGTGTTTCACCAAGTACCGTGCAGCGGCGGATAATGCGTGACTGGGTTGCGGCATCATAGGGCGTTGCTCTGTGCAACAGACAGCGGTTATCCCATACCAATAACTGCCCTGGTTGCCAGCGGTGTTGGTATGTCAGATCGGCATGCACGATGATTTCATTGAGTTCTTCTATCCACGCTCGGCCCTCTTCGTAGGGTATGCCAACGATGCACTCGGCGTGATCACCAAGAAAAACGCACTTTCGTCCGGTTTCGGGGTGCGTTCTGACGATAGGGTGATCAACCGGCGGCGTCGCGTTTCTCTGCTCGACGGTCATGGGCTGCTCGCCGTGCCTTCGATTGCGTGAAAAATCGAGATTGTGCACCGCACGTTTGTCCTGGATGCGTGCTTTCCATTCCGGGCTGAGCCGCTCCCAGGCGCCATACATGTCACAGAAGTGGGTCTCGCCGCCCGACTCCGGGATGACCTCACCGTAAATGACCGTTGCCTGGCCAGTGCGCGTGCGCCACGATCCGTCCGTGTGCCACGCCATCGTGCCCTTGTCGGGGTGATGTCCGGCAGGCTTGCCGTCTTTCCCGACATTGGATAGGCGGTATAGCTCGGGGTGATCGTCAGCGTGGTACTGATTCATTACGTGAATCTGAACTTCGCCAAAATGCCGAGCGAATTCCACCTGGCGTGCCGGTGACAATTCCTGTGGGCCGAACAAAAGGACCTGATACCGCAAAAACGCCCGATAGATCGCGGCAAACAACGAGTCGTTGACGCCTTGCGAAAGATCAACATCCAGAATCTCGGCGCCAAGTGCCGGCGAAAGGAGCCGGATCCCGAACGGCCATTGTTTCCATTCGAACTCTTGCGCGGCGCCGATTACTTTGTCCATGGATTGCATTGCCCGGCCAAACGGTGTTGCGGTTTCCGTTGAATCAACCAGGAATGGTAGACCTTTTTTGTATATATGGTGCGCGGATCCCGGGAGGACGCGCTTATCGCGCAACGCAGGCCGGGGTCAGCGGCGGAAGGATTGCGCCTGCTTCTACTTTGCTTTTGCCTGGCGTGCCGTATTGTTCCATTCGCGGATGAAGGCCGCGAACTCGTCGGCGGGTATGGGCGCGCTCCAGAAGAATCCCTGGGCCAGGTCGCAGCCATTATTGGCAAGGAAAGCGCGCTGTTCCTCGGTTTCAATTCCCTCCGACACGATTTCCTTACCCAGCCCCTGTGCAACACCGATGATGGCATGCACGATGGAGTCGGAACCATCCTCCGTGCCGATGTCATTGACGAACAAGCGATCGATTTTCAATACATGGAACGGGATCTTCTTCAGGTAGGCCATGGAGGAGTAGCCAGTGCCGAAATCGTCGAGAGCGATTCGTACCCCGCGTTCGCTCAGCGCCTTGAGCACAGAAACGACGTGGTCGGACTGCTCCACGAGAAGACTCTCGGTAATTTCGAGTTCCAGGGAAAACGGTCTCAATCCGCTCGTCGCCAGTGTGCTTTCGATCTTTTCGAGAAAATCGGCGCTTCTCAACTCGCGACTGGATACGTTGATCGAGATTCGCATGGGTGCGATGCCGTCCGATTCCCATGCGCGAAATTGCCTACAGGCCTCGCGCCTGACAAAGTCCCCGATGTGCTCTATGAGGTCGCTTTGCTCTGCAATGCCGATGAACTCGGTTGGCATGACCAATCCTCGCGTAGGGTGTTGCCAGCGCAAAAGCGCTTCAACCCCGACAATTTCACCGCGGTGCAAATCGATCTGTGGCTGATAGTACAAGACCAGTTCCTGTTTCGCGATCGCTTGCCTGAGGTCGTTTGTCAACGCTGTCCGGTCCTGCGCCTGTTCGTTGCTCTGCACCTCATAAGCCGAGAACGTGGCGCCGCCGCGCCGCTTGGCGGCATGCATTGCGAAATCCGCGCCGCTCAGTAGCGCACGGCCGCTTTTGCCGTCTTTGGGAAAGACGGCGAGACCGATCGAAGCGCTCAGGTGATGACTGCGACCTTGAATCGAATAGGATTCCGAGAGCGTGTCGATCAGCTTCTGTGCGACGCTGAAAATATCCCTGCCTTGAGAGATCGAAGGTAGCAACACCGCAAATTCATCGCTGCCGATACGTGCCACCAGATCTTCCGAACGCAAACAGGTTTTCAGCCTTGCGGATGCCTGTTCGAGCAGCACGTCGCCCGCCTCGTGCCCGTAACTGTCATTGACTTCCTTGAATTTGTCGAGATCTACCAGCAACAATGCCAGCGGCCGTGACTCGCGGCGTGCCCTCGAGATTTCTTCCTCGAGCCTGTTCTCGAAGAACTTCCGATTTGGCAATTCCGTTGTCGAGTCATACATCGAATGGAATAGCAACTCCTGACCTCGGGCAGCAGCGGTATAGGCGACCCCCAGGCGGTGAGCGATATCGCGTGCCAGTTCATGCTCATGCTTTCCGAGTGTCTGTGCTGCTCTGGTTGCGAGAACAAGAGCCCCCTTGGGAACGCCGTCGCGGAATATGGGGACCAGAAAACATCGGCGCATTCCCGCGTCGTACAAGGGCGCGAGAAGGGCATCTTCCACCGTGCAGGAAAACCAGTCGCCGTCCGGAATCGACGCGAGAATACCCGCGGAGCGCGCATCGAGGGCCTGCTCCAGCGGAAAGTCCTGACGGCCAACCTCCGGACCGGTGAGCATCATTTTGCACAAGGACGGTTTGTCACGATCGAGCAAGGCGAGCGCAGCCGCGTCGCTGTGCAAAATCGCCTGGATTCGATTCAAGACGGATTCGACAATGCGGTCGAAGGTGGCGCCTGACAAAATTGCGCGATCAATATCGGAAAACAACCGCAATGCGCGTACTGCCCCGTCATTCATGTGAGGCCCGTCGCTTGAACTGCCCGATTGGACTGTACCGGCATTTGCCGCGATCGCGGCTTCCTGCCGCGGCGCAGACTGGCTTGTCTGCAAGGGCGCGCCCGTGGCCTTCGGTCGACGGCGTCTAAACCTCCATGCCACTCCCAGCGACAGTGCCATGCCCGAGATCGCGTAAACCAGCGCCGAAAGGTTCGAAGAAAGGAAAGAGGGCGGGTTCCGTGCATAGACAGTGACGATCCAGTCGTCAGCGGCAAACGGTTGGGTCAGGGCAACGCGCGAAGTCGCTGCAGACGATCCGTTTGGCAGGGCGCCGTCAGCTGCAAAGGCGGTCATCTCGTTCGCGTCTGCGGGTGCTTGCGCAGACGCCGGTCGCGGCGATTGTTCGCAGAACACCAGACGGCTCGAAGCGTCTGATATGCAGAGGCCATAATCCTCGTTCGCGGCGCCTGCGTAAGTCCAGAGATACTCTGAAGACAACTCGCCCAGGAGCAAGTGGGGCCGCTCGCCAGTCGCTGATTGCACCTCGCGCAATAACGCCGGTTTGGCGTTTTTCCCCGTGCGGTTTGTGATCAGTGCGGTACGTCCGCCGGCGAGGTGTGCCGCGGTCGATGCGTTGAGAGTTCCGAGGGTAGGCGCAACTCCCTTTATGACAATCGACTGACCGCCGTCAAGCAACAACGCCAGGTTGTTGAAGGCATCAAGCCTTTTCGATGTCGATATGTTGCTGAGCGTCTCGGAATGTGCGACGTCAGTACTGACTATGCGGAGCAGATGATCGGCGGCCGAAAGGCGTTCCGCGGTTTGCGCCCCTATCGATTGGGCCAGACGGACCAGATGGTCGCTGGGACGTTGATCTATCAGGCTTTTGATGTCCGGCTGCAGGGCAAGCAGGAGTGCGGCGATGGGGATCAGTATGGCAAATGCGGTGATCAGCAGGTTGCCGTACTGTGTGGCGATACCTCTCGGCTGGCTCGTGCGGGACAACTTGCGTCCCACGCTACTTCCCGTGACTGCGAATGCAGCCCGGTGCGGTCGACACCGCTTCGTATGCGCGTTTCTTGCTGCTGCCGGGAATGGTAAGGAAGTTCTCCGCATGATCTGGTTGTTCAGAAAGTGATGCATGGCGGCAGTTGCTTATGTTTGCCAGGTAGTTACGGGGCGCCATCGCGACTCCGTCAGCGGCAAACCCCGGCCGACGCGCAATGGGTCGCGTATGCGCTGTTCCGGCCGCCTTTGGGTCGAACTTGACCGATTGTGCATGCCTGCGAACGCCGTAATTCGAGCGGCGGACAACGGCTGCAGAGCGGTTTGTTCAACATTCGTGAGCGAGGTGCAATTTCCATTCCGGAAGCCAGCCAGCTAGCGGCACGCCGGGTTTCCTCTTAACTTTCTTCGATTGTGTAATCAGGCACACAATGTGCGATGTATAGCCTTGTCTGAACAACGAGTGCACGTGTCGAAATGTCAGCAACGCCTATACAGCAATGGCTTGACGAGTACTGTCAAGAATCGAGCGGCGTCGCCGCTGGCGTTGTGGTGCTGGCTGAATCGGCCGGCGTAGAGCCGGCTCTGGCGGCGGCCACGAACGCCGATGTGGCGCAGGCCGAAGGCCTCCGCTCCGTTGCCGGTGAAACCTTCAAAACCCAGGCGCCCGTACTTCGGCAGGGTGACGGGCTCAAATCCGGCAGCGAATCCGGATCCCGGGTCATATCCGTGCCCCTGAAAATGGGCGAGCAACCGGTCGGCGCCATTGCCCTTGAGCTCAACGCTGCCCAAAAGAACTCGAGCGAGTCAATGGTGCTCGAGTTATCCAGGGCCACGGATGCTTTCGCGAAAAGCCTTTCCGAGGCTGTTGTTCAGCGGGCAGTTGCCGATGCAGCCCGGTTACTTGAATTCCAGGAACCGTTGCTCACGCATCAGACTCTTCGGGAAGGGGCAACGGCGCTCGCTACCGAACTGGCCAGCGTCCTGAAACTTGATCACGTTTCGATCGGGTTTCGTGATCGTACCTATTCGCGTGTGGAGGCGGTTTCCAGTTTCGCCGACTTCGAGCAAGGCGCGCGCGTCTTCAAGCTCATCTCCATCGCAATGGACGAGGCCATCGACCAGAGTGCGACAGTCGCCCACCCGAGCGTCCAGGAAGACCGCCCGCGGATCAATGTCGCACATGCCGAACTCGGAAAGCATCGCAGTTGCGCGGTGTGTTCCGTGCCGGTTGTCGATGACGGGCAGACCATCGGTGCAATAACTTTCGAGCGCGGAGGCGAGTCGGCGTTCAGCAGGCACGAGGTCGCGGACTTCGAGCAGATCGTTTCCGTTGTCGGGCCGGTTCTCCATCTCAAGCGCGAAACCGAACGTTCATGGCACTGGCGGCTCGGGCGGGCGATCGCTGACATGGCGGCGAGATTCGTGGGGCCGGGCCATGTTGTTTCGAAGTGCGTAGCGGCCGGTGCATTGCTGGTCGTTTGCGCCTCTGTCCTCGTCACCACAGATTACCGCATCGGCGCGCCGGCGCGCCTTGAAGGCTCGGTACAGCGAGCTTTGGTGGCGCCGTCCGAAGGCTATCTGGAATCCGCCTACGTGCGTCCCGGTGACAAGGTGGAAGCCGGACAGGTGCTCGTGGAACTTGCGCGCCAAGACCTCGAGCTCGAGAGGCGCAAGTGGGAAAGCGAGCTGTCGCGCCATGAGAATGCAGCACCCGCAGCGCTGGCGCGCGGGGATCGCAGTGAATTCGTCATCAGCCAGGCCTTTGCCGAAGAAGCGCGGGCAAAGCTCGGGCTGGTCGAAGAACAAATTAGCCGGGCGAGCATTGTCGCGCCGTTCGATGGAGTTGTGATCATGGGCGATCTCAGCCAGACGCTGGGTGCCCCGGTGCGCAGGGGAGATACTCTGGTCACGGTCGCCCCGGCCAACGAGTTTCGCCTGATACTGGAAATTGACGAGCGGGATATCGGGGACATCGCGGTTGGTCAGGCCGGCCACTTGGCACTCGGAGCCATGCCCGACCGTAATTTCGAGTTCCAGGTGCACCGCATCTCACCGGTTGCGCAAGCGCGTGACGGGCGCAATTACTTCGAGATCGAGTGCACGCTTGAAGAGTCGCTTGATGCAATGCGCCCCGGGCTCCAGGGCGTTGCCCGAATCGTCGTTGATCAACGATCGTTCGCCTGGGTGGTGACCCATCGTCTCATCGACTGGATGCGCATTGCTGCGTGGTCTTTGGGAGTGTAAGCGTGAGCGAATCACTTTTCAGCCCACTCTGGTACCGCGTTGCAAGCAGGCGCCCGCGTTTTCGTCGCGATGTGACGGTGCGCCGCATGCGCTACCGCAATTGTGACTGGCATGTCCTTATCAATGAAGCAACTGGACAGCAGCATCGAGCCAGCCAACAGGCCTATGAGTTCATCGGGCGGTGCGACGGCCAGCACACCGTCCAGGAAATATGGGATGACTTGATGGACCGCCTGGGCGATGACGCACCGACCCAGGATGACGTCGTAAAACTGCTCATCCATCTGGATGAGCAGGGAATCTTTGCCTACGAATCGGCGCCCGACGCCGCGACTCTGGTGCGCCGGCGCGAAGAACGGATACAGAAAAAGCGCAAGGCAATGGTAAATCCCTTTGCTTTCCGCATACCGTTTGGCGATCCGAGCGAGCATCTCAAGCGAATCAGGTGGCTCGCCCGACCTTTCGTCAACCTGCCTTTCTTCTGCCTGTGGTCATTGTTGGTGGCGATCGCATTGCTCGCCTGCGTAACCAACTGGCCCGCGATAAAGGCCCACGGCATCGCCAATCTCGGTACGCCGTACTACATCTTTCTTATCTGGCTCAGCTTCCCTTTCATCAAGGCCGTGCATGAACTGGCGCATGCGATCACCGTGATGCGCTGGGGCGGGGAAGTCCGGGAATATGGTTTCACGCTGTTTCTTCTGGTCCCGGCGCCATATGTCGACGCCTCTGATGCCGGCGGCTTTCGTCATCGCGGCCAGCGAGCCTTCGTGGGGGCAGCAGGCATCATCGCCGAACTCGCGCTTGCCAGCCTGGCGTTGTTTATCTGGCTGAATGTGCAGCCGGGCATGGTCAAGGATATTGCGTTTGTGACCATGTTCATCGCCAGTGTCTCGACGCTCATCTTTAACGGCAATCCCTTGCTGCCCTTCGATGCCTATTACGTCCTCAGTGATCTGATAGACGTGCCGAATCTCAATCCACGCAGCAAGAAGTTCTGGAACAACATGCTGCGGCATTTTGTGTTGGGCCCAGATGGTGTCACGGCCGAGCACATGGCAAAAGGCGAAAAGAAGTGGTTGTTCGTCTACTTTCCGCTCTCGATGTGTTACCGGGTGATTGTCTTCGGCGCAATCATTGTTTGGGTCGGCTCGAAATCGCTGGTGCTGGGCATACTGGCGGGACTTTTTGTCCTTTCCACTTTTATCGTGTTGCCGCTCTGGAGAACGTTTGGCGAAATTCTCGCTTCGGTTTCCGCGCACGGCACGAAACGCCGCTCGTGGCTGGCAATTGGCGGTATCTTCGCCGGGTTCTTCCTGCTGGTGGGCGTTTTCCCCATGCCGCACAACACTCTTGCTCATGGGGTCGTTTGGTTGCCCGATCAGGCGAGAGTGAGGGCCAAGACAGGCGGGTTCGTATCCAGCGTATTGGTGCGCAACGGTGAGTACGTTGAGCCGGGACGCACACTTGTTGTTCTGGAGGACAGCGCGTTATTGGCCGACAGGCAGGCTCTCGAGAGCCAGCTGGAACGCGCAACCACGCAACGTTTCGCAGCGATGTTTGCAGATGCCGAGCGCGCCCAGAAACTCGAGAAAGAAATAGAGCGTTTACGCGGCGATTTGCGCAGAGCGGAAGAAAAGATCGCAGACCTTGAGATCCGCAGTCGCGTTTCAGGGCAACTGGTCATGCCGCGGCAGGATGATCTTGTCGGCACATTTGTCAGTCAGGGCAGCACGCTGGGCTACGTGTTCGAGGCGGAGCAGATAGCCATTCGCGCAGCGGTCCCCGAATACGATGCCGCCCTGGTGCGGCAGGACACACGCGGTATCGCGGTGCGCATTTCGGACCGGCCGGAGGAGCCGCTCCTCGCGCAACTCGTTCGTGACGTTCCTGCAGCCACGCAGACCTTGCCAAGCCCGGCTTTGGGCGATCGAGGCGGTGGTTCGCTCGTGACCGACCCTTCAGATGCGGACGGTGTGCGCGTAGTCGAACCCGTCGTGCTATTCGATCTTGCGTTACCGGGAACAACCCTCGAGCGGGCTGGCGGGCGCGCCTGGGTTCGTTTCGAGCACAGTGCCAAACCACTTGCCAGTCAGTGGTACAGGCGCATGCGGCAGGTCTTCCTTCAACAATTTAATCCGGTGAGTTGAAATGTTTGAAGACGCGAAGATGCCAATACCATCATTTAATTGTCACCTGATGATTCCGGGCTGGCGCGAAATGGGGAGGTGCGCGTGAGAAGCGTCGTCCTGCCGGCTCCGGGGATTGTTTTTGGTTCCTACCCCGAGCGTCGCCCGTCAAGAGATACGGAGCATGGTCGCAGCGCATCGGCACTGCCGGGGTTTCTGCGTACCGATCCGGTCAAGCGGTTTGCCCGCAACGTCGCGAGCGCTCGGAAACGACGCGAAGAGGTGTCGAACCTGTCGCAAGCGCAACTCGAACAGGCGCTGCTGAAGCTCCGTGCGCAAATGTCGCGGGACGGCTTGGCAGATGAACTGATTACCGAAGCGTTCGGCCTGATTTCACATATGAGCCATGCAGCGCTTGGAATGGCTCCGTTCGACTCCCAGTTGCTGGCCGCCAGGATCATGCTGGAGAACCGGCTCGCGGAGATGGCGACCGGGGAAGGCAAGACGCTGGCTGCCGGCGTGTGCGCGGCCACCGCTGCGCTGGCCGGAATCCCGGTGCACGTGATGACGTCCAACGATTATCTCGTCACACGCGATGCCGAGTCGCTGCGTCCGTTGTATAGCGCGCTCGGTTTGCGTGTCGATTTCGTAACCCAGCAAATGGAGGCCGACCGCCGCCGCCAGGCCTATAGCGCGGATGTGACTTATTGCACGGCAAAGGAACTCGCGTTCGACTACTTGCGTGACACGATGATCCGCAAAGGGGTGCGAAGCGAGCTGCACTTGAGGTTGGCGCGCGCCGCCGTACCGGGAAAGACCCAATCGCGCGAGACGGTAATGCGGGGTCTGTGCATGGCTATTGTCGATGAGGCGGACAGCATTCTGATCGACGAGGCCCGTGTGCCACTGATCCTTGCGCGTAAGCCGGACTCGAAGGAGCGGTACGACCATCATGAGATTGCACTGGACATTGCCAGGAGGCTGATCGACGGAAACGATTACCGACTCAATTCCGGTGCCATGGTTGCCAACTTGACCGATGGCGGTCGTGAGCGGATCGACCGGCTTGCGAGTGAACTGGGAGCAAAATGGCGTAACCGTATTCATCGCCACGAGATCGTTTGTCAAGCGTTGGCGGCGTTGCATCTTTATCAACGCGACCGGCACTACCTTGTCGAGCGGGGCATCGTCACGATTATCGACGAGATGACGGGGCGCGTCGCGCCCGGCCGTATGTGGGCACGTGGCCTGCACCAGCTAATCGAGTGCAAGGAGCACTGCGAAACCACTGATCAGCAGGTCACTTCGGCGCAGATCACTTTTCAGCGATTCTTCCAGAAATACCTGAGCCTGGCCGGCATGAGCGGGACCATCCGTGAAGCCCGCAGTGAACTGTCGAGCGTGTACGGGATCGAGGTTGTCAAAGTACCCTTACGGCGCCCGGACTGCCGCAGGCTGTTGCCGACGGTCATTTATCCGGACCGTCATTCTCATTCGCGCGCAGTGGTTTCGGAAGTGCGCATGCGGCAGCGCAAGGGCCAGCCCGTATTGATTGGTACTGATTCGGTTGCCGAGTCCGAGGCACTGTCCGCAATGTTGAGCGAGCAAGCCGTCAGACATACCTTGCTGAACGCGAGGCAGGACAAGGCCGAAGCAGACATCATTTCCAGTGCCGGCAGTGTTGGCAGCGTGACGGTTGCGACCAACATGGCAGGCCGTGGCACCGACATTGCGCTGAGCGCCGACGCGGTCCAGCTCGGCGGGTTACATGTAATCTCCTGTCAGCACAATACGTCGCGCCGCATTGACCGCCAACTGGTGGGCCGGTGCGGGCGGCAGGGCGATCCAGGCAGCGCCCAGACTCTCTTGCATCTCGAACAGCCGTTGTTTCAGCGAACGATGCCGGCGTGGGTGCGTGCTCTCGTAGCGCGCTCCGAAGGACTTGCACGGCCCCAGTGGCTGGTCAGACTTGTCGCGCACGTGCCACAAATCATGGAAGAACGACGAAATCGCACGCAGCGGCGCGACATGCTGAAACAGGATCTGAAGGTCGAGCGTGACCTCGCAAGCATTGACAGACTTTGACATATGAACAGAGCACTATGAACTCAACAAGAATATGCCTGGCCATTTTGGCGTGCGTGTATAGCTTCAGCGCTTTGGGAGCACGACCGCTGCTTTGCCTCATCCAGCCAGACAGTGAGGCGGAAATTGGAAGCCCCGTCGTCGGAGTGGTCGATGCCATCCTGGTCGAGCGTGGTGACAAGGTCAAGAAGGGTCAGGTGCTTGCACGATTGCGATCGCACGTCGAAGCGGCTTCACTTCGGGTGGCGAAGACGCGTGCTGAGGCCGATGCGGATGTCAGGGCGGCAGAGGCAAATTACCTGTATCTGAAGCAGCAGCAAACCCGGTCCGAGGAATTGTTCGAGCAAAAATTCATATCGGCGGCGGCGCTGGAAAAGGCGCGTGCGGAAACAAAGGTTGCAGAGGAAAAGTTTGCCCAGGCCCAAAAACAACTGGATGTCTGGAAACGCGAAGTAGACCTTGCGAAAGCCCAGTTGCAGTTGCGCGCAATACGGTCGCCATTCTCGGGAGTCATCGTCGAGCGACATGCGTCGCTCGGTGAGCGAATCGAAGACAAGTCAATGTTCCGGGTTGCCCGTCTCGATCTGCTGCGTGTCGAAATCGTTGTTCCTGCCGCGATGTTCGGAACGATTACCAAGGGAATGGTCGCGCGGGTGACGCCGACCTTGCCCAACGCAGCACCGCTCGATGCGGAGATCGTTCTCATCGACCATTTTATCGATTCGGCCAGCAACACGTTCAGGGTAAGGGCGGCGTTGCCTAATGGGGATGGAAAGATCCCGCCAGGCTCGCGGTGCACTGTTGAGTTGATTGACGCGCCGCTGGCGGTGCAGAACGAGGCGGCAAGCGTGGTAGCCAAGACCCGACCTGCTTCGGAGAACGCGAAATAGGCATCTGTACGGCCGGATAACCACAGGAATGAAGTCAAGAGTCTCAAGAACGATAAAAAAATTGATGCATCAGTTGTTTTGAGAGGGAGTTCGGGGTGAAGTCATTCGAGGGTTTGTACAAGTCGCTGAGAGCGGCATTCTCGCCTGCAAGGTCAGGGCGGGATCGCATGCTTGTCGAGGCGCTCGAACCACGTGTCTTGCACTCGGTTGACGCCAATCCGCTCCAGCTTGCCGATCAGGGTTCGGACACAGTAGCGGAGATCCGTTACCTCGGGAATGACGGGGAGTTCCTGCAAGATTCCCAGACTGCCCAGCAACAACAGTCCCGCGCGGTCATCTTCGTTGACACCGAGACGCCCGACTACCAGCAACTGATCGATCAGATTGTTCTTGATGCCGATCAGTCACGGGAGTTTGAAGTCGTCCTCATCGATCCCGACAGCAATGGTATCGATCAGATCAGCGCGTTTCTGTTCCAACAGAATGACTTGACCTCGGTACACATCATTTCGCATGGCAGTGACGCAAGGGTGTATCTCGGCCAGGGAGTGCTCGATGCGGACTTCGTCAGCGAGCATGCGGGTCAGATTTCCCAGTGGGGAGACGCATTCTCTCCAGACGCCGATTTGTTGATCTATGGCTGCGACGTCGCGGGAAGCGACGCTGGTCGCACGCTGATCGATGCACTGGCGCGGCTCACTGGAGCGGACGTTGCTGCCAGTGTTGACCTTACCGGGCACGCCCTGTTGGGAGGAGACTGGGAACTCGAGTATCAAACCGGTGACATTGAGGCCGGAATCTTGCTCGACGCATCGGCTCGGGATAGCTGGCTCAATGTGCTGCCGGCCCTGAATATTACGGCGCGCGAGACTATCGATGCCGACGCAGACGGCATGATCGATCACATCAAGATCACCACAGACCCTGCGACACTCAATGACGATTTCAGTGACCTTTCGATAACTGTCATTAATGGTGCCTATACGTATTTGCTGGATGCGACCACGCCATATGTCACCAGTCTCACTCAGGGTACCGGCAATTTCGACAACATCTTTTTCGTCAAGCTACAGGAAAGCGGGAACTGGGACACCGGCGCGACCCCGCAAGTCAAGGTCGTCAGCAACACTAATCTCAAGGATGGCAAGAATGAAGTAAAGACCGACCCGCCCGGAGGCACCGGCGTAGCGGCGATCGACAAGGCGGCACCCGTGCTGGTCAAGGCGGAAGCGAACGGATTCGACGGCCGACTGCTGTTCAGTCCGGGGGACTCCGTGTCCTTTACCTTTAGTGAAACCCTGACTGCGGCTCCGAGCGTGGCGCAACTGGAAGCGGCACTGCTCTTTGCTGGCGTGACAACTGACGCCGACAACCTGCCGGGCATCGGCACCGGCGCCAATCCGGTCTCTCTGACCACGAACAGCAACGCCAACGACACGATCACGGTCACGTTCAACGCCAACAATGTGGCCAATGCGAACGCATTGCTGGTCGCGACGGACACGGTTTCTGTGGCTAGCGGGACGAACATCACCGACGCTGCCGGCAACACCGCGAGCATCACGGCGGCTTCAGTGACGATCTATGGTGATCCGATCATCACCGGTACGGAAACCGTTGATGCTGACGGAGACGGCCAGATCGATTCCATTGAGGTGGCTTTCAGCCAGAGTATCGAAGATGCGACGGCCAACGCAGCGCATTTTTCTGTCGCCGGCTACACGATTACCGGGATTGACACGGGTGTTGCTGTCGACGATGCACGGTTGTTCCTCACTCTCACCGAGAGCGGCTCAATCGACACCGGCGCGACCCCGGTCGTGACCTATACGCAGGGCACGTTGGCTGCCCTGTCAGACGGCGACCTGGTTCGCAGCGACGCGGCGGCGGCGACCGATGGCGTCGTGCCGCGCCTGCTCTCGAAGGAGACTGCCGACCTGGATTCCGATGGTTTCATCGATGCAATCCGCCTGACTTTCAGTGAGGCGATGAGCGATGCAAGTTTCAGCGCCGGCGATTGGGATATTGGCGGGATGGTTGGCCTGACCGTTGACACGGGTGCTTCCGTCAACGACGAGATTGTCAGCATTACGTTTGCCGATGGCATGCTCGACACGGCGGCGACGCCAGTGGTGACATACACCGGTGCCGTCAATGCAGCGCCAACCGATATCGCCGGCAACAGACTGGATGCCTGGTGGGATGAATCGTGGCTGAAGCGCGCCCAGCTGACATTCGACAATTTCGCTCAAGGCGAGAACCTGACGGATTTTGCAGTCCTGGTTTCCCTGAACCCTGCCGCTTTGCCGGGCCTCGATCTGGGCGCGGTTGCCGGTGCCGATGTTCGCTTTGTCGATGCCGATGGCACGGAACTCAAGTACGAAGTCGAGGCCTGGGACGCGGTCACTGATACTGCCAGCATTTGGGTCAAGGTGCCGCAGATCGATGCCGGCTCAACCAACGATTTCATCTGGGTTTACTACGACTTTGACGGCACTGCGACCTATGACCAGAGTGCCGCGGACGAGGCGGCAGTCTGGAACACGGAGTACGTCGGCCTGTGGCACCTCAACGAAGCCACCGGCGTTAATGCATCAGACTCGACCGCGAATGCCAACATTGCAGCACCGATAAGTGCGCCGATCGCGTCTACCGGACAAATCGGCGGTGCCTTGACTTTCGCGAGTGGAGACCAACTCGATATCGCAGCGGTCCCGGAACTCGATCTCTCGACCTACACCGACTGGACGATTTCCGCCTGGGTCAATCCAACCAGTTACGCCGGCCTGAGATGGCCGATCGTTTACAGTTACGGCGACTACGACGCCTCGCTCGGTGTTTCGACCGCCGCTCAAGTGGGAACCAACGGCCTGGTCGAACACTGGGTCAACGACAGCACGTCCTTACGGGGAACGACGGCCACGACGCTCAACGCCTGGAACCACATTGCCGTCTCCCGCGACTCGGCCTCTGGCACGACGACACTGTTCCTCAACGGCGTCGAGGTCGGGACCATCGCAAATACGACCGTCAATGATGCTGGAATGACGTCTCACATCGGCGGCCAGTTGGGCGACATTCAGTACCAGTTTCTCGGCCTGATCGACGAAGTGCGTGTCTCCGGCGCCAACAGCAACGACGGTTCAAGATCCGCGGACTGGTTGCGGGCTGAGTACCTCTCGGCTTCGGGAAGTTTCGCCAGTTTCTCCACGAGCGAAAGCTGGATCGATACGGTCGACGCTGCAGCGCCTGTGCTGATGTCGAGCGAAACGCTCGATACGAACAGCGATGGTTATATCGATGCAGTTCGTCTCACCTATTCTGAGGCAATCAACGACGGAACGATCGTCGCCGCCGACTGGAATGTCGCCGGTCTGATCGGCCAGACTTTCGACACAGCCATCACTGCCAACGACGCGGATTTTCTGATTACGTTTGCCGACGGTGTGCTCGACACCGGAGCGACCCCGAACGTTACCTATACCCCTGGCGCCACGGCCGACTCAGTGAGCAATGTTGCTGCTGGTGCCACTGTCGCAAGCGTGGACACCGCTGCGCCGGTGCTGCTTGCCGTCGCCGGTTTCGATGCGGGGGCGAGCAATGTTTTCGGAGACACCGGGGACGTGCTGGAGTTTGTGTTCTCCGAATCCATAGCGGCGGTGCCGACTGAAGCCGATTCGGAAACGAATTTCGTATTTGTCGGTGTCGA
>Ga0209536_100001773_pt1 | contig 35404 bp, 30 predicted proteins | sample DeeMarSeWOR28_12_FD_187461 | JGI IMG/M metagenome (GOLD analysis project Ga0209536, IMG submission 187461) | Marine sediment microbial communities from White Oak River estuary, North Carolina - WOR-2-8_12 (SPAdes) (version 2) | ecosystem: Environmental > Aquatic > Marine > Intertidal zone >...
CAGACGGTGAAGAACCACCTGAGCCGCGCGATGAAGAAGCTGGGACTCCGCAACCGGCAGGAAGTGGCGATGTTCGCGATCCGGGTGCACCTGGATTCGCCGCGGTAGCTGGACTCCGGTACTTCTCTTCCGCCTCGCACCGGCTTCCGGATGCAGGAGCGCCCCGGGGACTCCGGGGCGCTCATTTCGACGATTCCTCTACGACGGTCGCAGACCCATCCGGTCCGGGCAAATCCGCTAGCCGTTCTCCACCAGCCGCAGGCGCAGCGGGAGCGCTCCCGCATCCTCGTCTGCCGCCCCCGTTCCCGCGCCACCTCCCAGGCCCAGGATGTGTCCCGTGATGTCGTTGCCGTCCGGGTTGTCCAGGAACAGCCGCATGAAGCCGCGGAACTGAATTTCCGTCATCCCGTTTCGCATGACCTCAGTCGGGGCCATGAGGGGTACCGTGATCAGCCGTTCCTCGAAGCCTGAGCACTCCGTTTCCCCCTCGCCGAATATCTTGTCGCCGTTCGTGTCACCACAGCCGGGCCCCTGGATACAGAGATATCCATCCGTACAACCGTCCTTCCAGAAGTGAGGATCCGACCCGATCCTCTCTTCCACGCCCTGGACCGTGGGTCCGATCATGTTGCCCGGTTCCGTGTCGATGGGCACGAAATCTCCCGAATTGAACATCTGCTCATCGATGCAGGTGATGATGTTCTCCCGGTAATCGGCGCCACCCATGTTCTCGGGGGGACGCCACGCCATGAACCAGCCGGGATTCCAGGCCTGGTTTGGATTGCCCGGCTTGAGCGTCAGCATCCGACCCACATCGTTGACGTATCCGCCGCCGTCACCGTTGCGGATATCGCTTCCGTAGCCGGTGCACCGGTTCGCGTCCGTCCCTAAGCTCGAACAGGTGTAGCTAATATCCGCGAACGACATATCGACCGTCAGGTCACCCCCGCTGGTTCGGGTGCACGGGCAGTAGTTGTCGAAACTGTCTCCGGAGGTCGGCGTATCGCTCCGGTCGTCGTCGTCGTAATCGAACGTCGGATCGGTGTCGTACGTATCCTCCCACCTGTCCGGCACGGCCCAAGGGGTCAGGCAACCGACCGCGTCGGCCGGGTACGCTTCGGCGGTCGCGATCGTCCGAACGTTCGCGCTGCTGATTCCGAGCACCTTCGCGAAATACGTCGGCATCGGATTTCCGCGATCGCTCAGGAAGTTGGCGACCACCTGGACCTTCCGGTCCGCCAACCAGATCGTCATGTCCGTGTCGGGCTGAAAATCAGCCGTCACCCCGAACACCGGATTTCGGCTGGCATAGTCCGCCGCCCGGGTCGCGGCCAGCGCCTGCGCGTTCTCCGGGTCGTCGATGAAGGCCGACGCCGCCGCCAGGGCCATGGCATCCGCCGTTCTCTGCGCCTCGGCGCGCGCGTTGTACAGGAAGCCCACATCAATGGCCAGCGCCGCGAAGCCCAGCATCGCTACCATGGACGCCGCGACCAGAACCAGCGTGGCCCCCTTCTGGTTCGCGGCTCGTTGCAGTCTCGCGCGAATCGCATCGCTCCAGCCCGTCATCATCATTGTCTCCTCGACACCTGAGAGTCGCATCGGGCAGTGTTGCCGATGCACCACACCGTTTCATCCCGCCGGGGCCGGCTGCGGGAAGCGAAAACGGGGTCCCCCGAGTTCGCAATCGGACACCGCAATGGCGCGCCGAGTTCCCGTCCCGTCCGGTCCGTGCCTTGGGCGCGAACCGGATTCGATACCGTCTGGGCCATTTCAACTCGAACGGCGCCGCCGTGACTCATTGAAAGAGCCGTGCCAGAGGTTATCAGAGGCGGAGGGGCCGATCCTAACTCTCTGCCAGTAAAACAGTTGGCAGTCCAACCACGGCCGCTATCGAGACCGCTTGCCGTGGCAGGCATGCGACAGCGCCCGTCTATCTCGTCCGGCCAGAGCGCCGCCCCTGCAATATAGCGAAACGCCGCCAGAGTGGGAGGGCTGACCCGCGCGACTGCACTGCTGCTCCGACCTGACGGCTACCAGCGGCCGTAGACGCGACCCGCATCATCGGGGTCGAGTCGCCCGGCCCGCAACCGGTGGTCTCTGGAATCCGCGGCCGGCCGCCGCGACGCGGACGGATCGCCGACTTCCGTCTCCGGCTCGTCAGCCGGTGGGCCCGGCTCTCGCAACTCTGCTCGGGCTTCGCCCAATCGCTCCCGTACCATGCCGCGCAGCAGCTTCCACTGCTCCTCCGCTTGAGCCCGCCTCAGTTCCAGCTCTCGTTCGAGTCGTGACACACGCTCGCGTTGGTCGGCGAGTTCGAGTCGTTGCCGATCGAGACTCGATTCCGATCGGACGCATGCCTGGCGGGCTCGGGACACCGAGATCAGGTGCATCACGTACACGGCCACGATTCCCGCGCTCCACAGCAGTGGACGAGAGCCGGTCACGTAACCGGCTGCTCCGGAGAGGATCGCGGCTGCGGCCAGGACACTCGCATATCTGCCGCTTCCAATCCACATCCCGTTCATGGGCTCTGCCAGGTAATGGTCATCCTGTGCGATCAGATTCGCGACCGCGCTCGCAGTGACTCGATGGAAATGGCATGCCTGCATGAGGAAGGAATTCTAAGTCCATATAAAAAAGTGCATTATGGGATTTTACCACTCCGTCATGGCAGGGACGCCGGATCGGTCTGTGGTCGGGTCGCGACAGGAGAATGACGGTCGACGTCCCTGTCTCGCAGGCACCCGTATCGTCCCTGGCAGACCCGCGCTGGCTCCCAAACCCGGCATGTTCGGCCGATACCCTCGGCAGAACTACGACGGCGGAATCAGTCCTCGGAGGCCGGCGCCATCGACGAGTCCGCCGGCTCAGCATGGTCCGGCCCGGCCTCGCCGACGGGCCCGTCGCCCTGGCGGGCTTCGGGTGCGATCGAGCGGAGATGCAGGTCGCGCTGCGGGAACGGGATCTCGATCCCCTCGGCCTTGAGCATGTCGTTGATCCGAACGGCCATGTCGCTCCGCAGCTGGAAGAACTCATCGAAGGTCGCCGACCACATGTTCAGCCTGAAGTTGAGCGCGCTGTCGCCGAACCCCATGAACAGTGCCGTCGGTTCCGGATACTTGAGCACTCTCTCGTGCTCGCGCGCCACTTCCAGGAGCAGGTCGATCACCCGCTGAGGATCGGTTCCGTACTTCACTCCGACGTCCACCTGGAAGCGGCGCTTGCTGTCCGACAACGTCCAGTTGATGACTTCAGACTGAATCAGGTTCGAATTCGGAACGACGACGTCCGCACCCTCGAAAGTCCGGATCGTGCTTGAGCGGATTCCGATCCGCCGCACTTCTCCGAGCAGTGACAGTGACGAGATCTCGATCTTGTCCCCGACCTTGATCGGCTGCTCGAAGATCAGGATGAACCCGGATACGAAGTTGTTGACGATGTTCTGCAGTCCGAACCCGATGCCGACCCCGAGAGCGCCCGCCAGCACCGCGAGCTGCCCTCCTGCGATGCCCGCCGAAGCCGCAGCGAACAGGATGCCGACGACGAGAATCGCCCATTGGGCCAGGGTCGCCCAGGCATCCGCCTGGCCGGTGGACACCGACATCCGGCTGAGGACATCGTCCCGCAGCAGGGTGCGGACTATGCGTCCGATCCACGTCGCCAACCACAGGATCAGGCCGAACAGCAGGACGCTGCCGATCGAGATGCTGACGGCGCCGATGGAGAACTCGTGGGTGAGCAGCTGACGAACGCGACTGAGAACCACCCGGTCGGCGCCGAACCAGGTGAACATCGCCTGCAGCCACACCAGTACGGCCACGAATCGGATCATCAGGGTGCTGACGGCGACGACCCGATCCCGATTCTCGCTGAACGCACGGGAACGGTTGAGCTGGCGCGTGAGCGCGAGACCCTGAACGATGGCGATCAGCACCATCGCGCCGAGCGCGACGACGATCGCGGTGTAGGCTGAGGGAATGAGGCCCTGGATGATCAATTCCGCCAGTTCCACCCAGCCCGCGACGTTGCACAGGGCGGAGAACAGCGCCAGTCCGAGACCGATCCGAACCGCCAGCGTGTAGGGTCCCCGCAGCCGGCCCTGAATCAGATGACCGTCCGATGCCTTCATTCGCGCGTTCTGCACCACGGCCCAGAGCGCCGCGCCGATCGCGAGACCGAGCAGCGCGAGGCGGTGCGCCAGGCTCTCTTCGGGCAACAGCGTCGTGAGGCGCGACAACAGGAACAGCGCCATGAGCGCATAGACCAGCGCCCTTCGATCCGGGGCGACCAGCGGGGGAAGCAGCCGCCCCACGGGAATCAGCGTCAGGATGAGGACGAGATCGAAGATCAGGAACGAGGCGTGGGGATAGATCCAGTTCGTCGCGAGCAGCCCCGTCAGGGCGGCCGCCGCATAGGGCCGGGACAGCAGTTGCTGCGTCTTCTCCAGGCGCTGGTCGTCGGGCCAATCGAGACTGGATCCGCGAAGCCACAAGAGAAGCAGCAGCACCAGTCCGAACAGCAGGCCGTGGAGCAGGACACGGGCGCGATCCGCCTTCAACGACGCGCCGAAAACCGTGATTTCGTTCGCGGCGGTCTGGCCCGCCGGCCCGAACCAGGGTCTGTTCTCCGCCAGCAGGGCGGCGGGATTCCACAGGGGCGGAGCATCGCGGACCAGGAGCATGCGCCTGTTCAGCTCCTCCATGTCCGAGATGCTCTCCAGCGCCGCGCCCACCCGACTTCCGCTGGAGGCCAGCTCCTCGCCGGCGTTGAGGAGCAGGAGCACCAGCGAGTCGAGATCCGCTTCCGTCGAATCCGCCGCTTGCAGAACCCGTTCGATGCCCGCTTCGAAGGAGGGCGCCACCAGCGTGTCGAGCCTGAGGGACTCACGGGTCAGCGCCCATTCGCGGCGGATCCTGTTCAGCGACTGCTGATCGGACTCGAGTTGCGCGAAGCGGCGCTGCAGCTTCTCCGTCCGTTCCGCGATTCGCCGCCCTTCCCGCTCCAGGCTCGAGCGGTAGTTGGCGAGCTCCGCTGAGTTCAACGCGTCGAGCTGTCGCGAGTCGAGATTGTCCAGGACGGCGTTCACACTGCCGAGGAGCTCGTCGAGATCCGCCCTCGCCCTCTCGTTGCCGCCCTCCCGCCTCGCCTCCACTTCGATCCGCTGGATGCGCTCCATGTCCTGCTCGAGCCTGCGGGGAGCGCGGTCGAGGGGGATCGGCGCGGGCGACTCCTGCGTCGAGCCGGCCGCCTGGCTGGCGGCCTGCTGCGCCGACGACCCGGACGCCTCCTGCTGACCGGCCAGCGGCCCGGCCAGAGCGCCGAGTGCGCCGAGGAAGAGCAGCGCGACCCCCGGCCGCGGGGTGCGGCGGAATCTGGACGCGCGGCGCGTCCTGGAAGTATCAGGTCTGACCGGCAATGTGCTCTCCGATCAGGATTCGACTGATCTCTTCGCGCTGGATCTGGTTCGTCCCCTCGTAGATCTGGGTGATCTTCGCATCGCGCATGTACTTCTCGATCGGATAATCGCGCATGTATCCGGACCCCCCGAACACCTGGACCGCATCGGTCGTGACCCGCATGGCCACATCGGAGGCGAAGCACTTCGACATCGCCGAATAGATGGTCGATCTCTCCTTCGGATTTCCGTCGATGTGGCGCGCGGTGGCGTAGATCAGGGCCCGCGCCGCCTCGACCTGCATGGCCATGTCGGCGAGCAGGAACCGCAGCCCCTGGAAGGACGACACCGGAGACCCGAACTGCTTGCGGGATATCGCCCAGTCCACCGCGAGGTCCAGCGCTCCCTGCGCGATCCCCAGGGCCTGGGCCCCGACGCCCGGTCTCGAGGCATCGAACGTCTTCATCGCGGTGATAAACCCGGTTCCCTCGCGACCAAGCAGGTTCTCCACCGGGACCCGACAGTTCTCGAACACCAGCTCCCGCGTCGAAGACGCGCGGATTCCCATCTTGTCTTCCTTCTTGCCGAACCCGAACCCGGGCGTGTCCTTCTCGATCACCAGGGTGCTCGCTCCCCTGGGTCCCTTGTCGGGATTGGTCATCACCACGACGGTGTAGACCTCGGCGTCTCCGCCGTTCGTGATCCACTGCTTGATCCCGTTGACCACGTAGTGATCGCCGTCCCGGATCGCCGTCGTTCGAATTCCGGCGGCATCCGAACCGGCCTGCGGTTCCGTGAGCGCGAAGGCCGCGAGCCGCTCGCCTGCCGCGATTGCCGGCAGGTACTTCGATTTCTGTTCCTCGTTCCCGGCGATGATGATCGGAAGCGTACCGAGCGCGGTGCCCGCGAAGGCCAGCGAAATGCCGCCGCACGCCTTCGACAGCTCCTCGGTAACGAGAACCATGTTCATCGTCCTGTCGCCGTCGCCGAGTCCGCCGTACTGCTCGTCGATGAACACACCGAACAGGCCGGCCTCGGCCATCTTCTCCACCACCGGCCACGGGAACTCGCCGGTCCGGTCATACTCCGCCGCCACCGGTCGCAGCACCTCGTCCGCGATCGTTCGGGACAGATCGCGGATCATCTGGTGTTCTTCGGTCAGCATGTAATCGAGCACGGTACGTCTCCTGGAACGTCTGTCGAATGTCTGGGTCCGGACCCTTCCGGATCGCCGGAAATCAGGTCCAGAGCATCGGGTGCTGCACCCACGTCTCTCCCTTCTCGAACAGGACCCGGACCAGCTGTTCCGGCGCCTGTTCCCGGAAGGACCCGACGTCCACCCGGCCTTCGAGGCTCCGCGGCGCGGCGACCTGCTGGAGGCGCTCGATGAACAACTTGCCGTCCAGGTTCACGTCCCGCAGCACTGCCCTTACACTGGAGCCTTCGGCGGAGACTTCGAAGTCGCCCTCCGGGTGGAGACCTTCGTAGTTGTCAGCCAGGTCCTGGAGCTGCTCGGCAACCGCGACGGCCTCGTCCGAGCGCAAGGTCACTTCCCCGTTCAGCCTGTGATTCCAGGGCTCGTTGACGATCTCGTGACCATCGCTCCACGGCCGCTTCTGGGCACCGGCATAGCCGGGTCGCGCCCACTGGATGTGAAGCGCTCCACCCGGTTCCACCCGCAGTCGCACGAGTCGGCCCGAATCCTCGATGTGCACGAACAGGTCACCGCCTTCGATCTCCGCCAGACTGTCGAACGGCAGCACGGAGAGAATCCGCACGAGCTCCACCGTCACGGCGGGCAGCACGGGTTCATCGCTCGGCTGAATGTGTCGCACGACGATCGCGCCGCTCGGCGGATCGTATTCGAGCCACTCACCCGGAATCGACACGAGCGCGCGCTGGACCGACTCGGGCAGGGCTCCCACGCTGACGCGGCCCTGGCAGCCGGGCTGATAGGCCATCATTTCCTCCGAATTCGGTTCAAGCCGGGCAAAGCCACCCGGTCCGGTGCGCTTCCAAGGGACTACTGACCGCTCGTTAGTGCAATGGGCCCTCGTCACGTCTGGGCCGCGCCCCTCGCCCGACACTATATTCGCGATTCGACGGCGCGGCGAAATCATCGGATTCCGCTGCGCGCAACGCGTCCGCTGCCAGGGTCCCGACACGATGGCCGACATTGTCTTCTTCAACGGCTCCTACATCCCCAGACACGAGGTCCGCATTTCACCCGACGACCGGGGGTTCCTGTTCGCCGACGGCATCTACGAAGTCGTGCGCTACTACCGCGGACGACCGTTCGGACTGCGGCAGCACGTTGAGAGAATGCGCAACGGTCTCCGATCCCTGCGAATCGAAGGCGCCGAGCCGGATCGGATGCCGGACATCTTCGACGAGCTGATCCGCCGAAACGGTCTGACGGCGAGCGATGCGGTTCTCTATCTGCAGATCACGCGCGGGGCGGCTCCGCGCACGCATCACTTTCCGGACGAATCCGTCGAGCCGACGGTGTACGTGACGGTGCGCCCGTTCTCGTCATCGGTCGATCCGGAGGCCGGGGTTGCCGTGATCACCGCGCCCGACCACCGCTGGACTCGCTGCGACATCAAGTCGGTCGCGCTGCTGCCGAACTGCATGGCGGCGCAGGAGGCCCACGAGCGAGGTGCTTACGAGGCGGTGCTCATCCGAGACGGTGTCGCCCTGGAGGGAACCCGGACCAGTTTCTTCGCGGTCATCGGGGGGGAAGTGCGCACGGCACCACTCAGCAACTACATCCTGCCGAGCGTCTCGCGCGCCGTCGCGCTGGAGCTCTGCCGCGAGGCCGGCCTTCCCTGCGCCGAGCTGCCCGTGCTGCTGGAGGATCTGGGCCGGGCGGAAGAGCTGTTTCTCGCCGGCACCACGACCGAGATTCTCCCGATCGTGGAACTGGATGGAAGGGCCATCAACGGCGGAACACCCGGACCGGTCGCGCGTCGGCTGGTGGAGCTGTTCCGCGCGCGGGTCGAAGCGCTCTGATCAGGGCCGCGCCGGCCTCCAGCGCACCGCTTCGGCCGGGACCCAGTTGGCGTCTCCGTCGAACCCCCGGCTGCGCGTGATCCGGCGCTGCTCGGTACCGTCGGGACGCATCACGTAGATCTCCCAGTCCCCGTCACGGCTGGAACCGAACGTGATCCAGCGCCCGTCGGGCGACCAGGAAGCGATCAGGTCGACGCTCCCGTGATTCGTCAGGTTCGTCACCCGGGTTCCGAGTCGGTCGGTGACGAAGATGTCGGGATTCCCGTTCGGCGGCCGATCCGAGTCGAACAGCAGCTTCTCTCCATCCGGTGACCACGAGGGGTGCGTGTCGTTCGATCGGTTGCGTGTGATGTTCCTCGGGCTCCCTCCCCATACATCGATCGTATAGATCTCCGCATTCCGGTCGCGGAACGATGTGAAGGCGAGCGTGCGCCCGTCCGGGGACCAGGCCGGTTGGCGATCATTGCCCTCGCTCTGCGTGACCCGGCGCTCATCGGTCCCGTCGGGACGGGATATGTAGATGTCCTGGTTTCCGTTCCGGGTAGCCGGATACGCGATCCAGCTGCCGTCGGGGGACGGCCGGGGCGCCTCGTCGCCTGCCGGGTTCGGCTGCACGAACACGGCCGTGTCCCGTTCCAGGGTCATGCGGTACACACCCGGCTCCGGACTGCGATCCGAGAGGAAGTACAGCGTCGAAGTTCCATCCGCCCAGCGGGGACTGTAGTCGGGCGCGGGCTCGAAGGTCAGCTGGCGCAGCCGGCTTCCCGAGATGTCGGTCACGTACAGATCGCCCTGGCCGGTGCGCTCGGACATGAACACGAACGCGGGCGGGGCTTCGCCTCCCTCCGCCCATGGACCGGCGGTCGGATCATCTTCCAGCGCCGCACCGCCACAGGCGGACAGCGCGATCGCCGTGCCGCACGCCGCGCGGACCGTAGAGCGCCCGACCGATGTGGATCCCTCGACCGCCTTTCCGGCCCGTTTCAGCTCTCGATGCATCTCTCACCCCCGTGGCCGAAGGTCAACCGTATCCCCTATTCCTCGTGTTCGGGGCCCGCCGCCCGCCAGACGACCTTTCCACCCACGATCGTCATCACCGGCCTGGTTCCGGAGATTTCGTCCTCCGGGACCTCGAGCAGATCCCTGGACAGAACCGTGATGTCGGCCAGCTTGCCCGCCTCCAGCGACCCTCGATTTCGTTCCTCGTGCGTCCCATAGGCTGCCGCCAGTGTGTACGACAGGAGCCCCTCTTCTCTCGTCATCAGCTGATGCGGGTTGAACACCTCGCCGTTCGCCATCCGGCCGGTCACGGTTCCTGCGTACGATGCGATCGGATCGACCCTCTCCACCGGTGCGTCGGTACCGTTCATCACCACGACTCCTGCGTCCAGCAGATCGCGGAACGGAAACGCCCGCGTGGCGGTTCGCTCCCGGCCCAGTCGATCGGGCGTCCACGGTCCGTCCGAGACCGAGTGGATTCCCTGCATGGCCGCGATCACACCGAGCTCGGCGAATCGACCCACGTCCTCCGGGTGCAGAATCTGGGCGTGCTCGATGCGGAATCGAGCGTCCGGCGCCGCGTCGGGATTCGCGGCAAAAGCGGCCGCGTACGCGTCCAGCACTTCATGGTTGGCGCGATCTCCGATCGCATGCGTGCATACCTGGTATCCGTGCATCAGCGCGGTGTCGGCCACTGCCCGGATCCGCTCCATCGGGACCGTGTTGTGCCCCGTGCTCCCGGGCTCGTCGGCGTAGGGTTCCAGCAGCCACGCCCCCCGCGAGCCGAGCGCGCCATCCGAGTAGGCCTTGATCGCCCGGACCGTGATCCGATGCGTCGGATCGTCCACGAGTCGAACGCGATCCAGGGTCGCCGGCGTCGCATAGGCCTCGGAGAGCATCACCCACAGCCGTACCTGGAGATCGCCCGCTTCGATCGCCGCATGGTACGCCGCGATATCGGCCGGCGATGCCCCGGCATCGACGAAGGTCGTGATCCCGTTTCGCAGCGCTTCCCGATTCGCGAGCCGGATCACCTCGCGGACCCGTTCGCCTCTTCGAGCCTCGGGCAGGCGTGCCAGCCAGCCGGCGTAGGCCCCGTCGATCAGGTCCTCCGCGTTCTCGACGAACACGCCGGACAGCCGTCCGTCGGGCCGTCGGAGGATCTCGCCGCCTTCGGGTGATGGCGTTTCCCGGTCGACGCCGGCTTCCCGCATTGCGCGGGCATTGGCGAGTATCGCGTGGCCGCTCGCGTGGCCGAGCGCCACCGGGTGATCCGGCGAAATCGCGCTCAGCGCGTCATGCACCGGAAAGCCGCGGATCGAAGGTTCGGGCGCTTCGGACCACTTGCTCTGGTGCCATCCCCGCCCGACGATCCAGGTGCCGGGGGGCAATTCGCGCGTCGCCTGCTCCACCCGCTCCAGCACCGCCTCCCAGGAGTCGGTGTCCAGCAGGTCCAGTCCGAGAAGCGCTTCCCCGAGGCCCATGAAATGCGCGTGCCCCTCGATCAGACCGGGCACGGCGAGGCGACCGTTCAAGTCCAGCACCTCCGTGCCGGGACCGATCCACGAATCCACCGCCTCCTCCTCGCCGACCCACACGATTCTGTCGCCCTGCACGGCGAGCGCGCCGGCGAGCGGCTGCGCGGAGTCCATCGTCGCGATCCTCGCGTTGTGCAGCACGAGATCCGCCGTCACCGGCCCCGGCGGAGCGCCCCCGCAGGCAGTCAGAAGGATGCCCGCACTCAGCCATGCAAGGACCGCCGGATCTGCTCTCTTCACCTCTGGCACCTCCTGGGATTCCGGCCTGTCTGCCCGATCGTGGATCTCGCCGGGCGTCGTCAGGGGACCAGCCAGACGACCCCGACAATGATCGCCACGACTCCGAGAGAGACAAGCAGTATTCGATACGCCCGGGTTCCGATTCCAGCGCTCCGACCCGCCAGCCGCCCGATCAACGCCGCGAAACCGGTCATCGCTGCGACGGTCCCGAATCCGAAGCTCGCGACGTACGCCACGGCGTCCGCGCGGGTCGGTAGAGCCAGGGCCGGCAGAACACCCAGGAAGTGAGCACTCCCCGCGAGCCCGTGCAGGATTCCGATCGCGAGCGCGAAGCCCGAGGTCCGGGCATGTACGTGGGCACCTCCATGCGGGTGGTCGGAGGTGGCGGTCGCATGCTCCGGGTGGACCGCATCCGACCGGCCGGAGCCCTCGACCTGGACCTTCTCGTGAACGTGCAGGTGCGCATGGCGCAATCCCTGGTGCGCGTGCTCGTGGACGTGCACCGCCTGACGGGTCGCGCGGTGGATGCCCCACACGCCGATTCCGATCAGCACGGCCCCTACGAGTTGTTCGCTCGCCCCGGAGATGCGCTCGATGGGAAGGACTTCCCGGAGAACGATCGCCAGAAACCCCACCAGCAGCACTCCGCCGGCGTGCCCGAGACCCCAGAACAGACCCGACCGCCACGGCCGTCCGCGGCCGTCCGCGGCGAGGGGAGCGACCGCAGCCAGATGGTCCGGACCGGCGAGCACGTGCACGGCGCCTGCGGTCAATCCGGCGATGATCGTGCTGAGCAATCGAACCTCGAGTTCGAGTATTTTCCGCCCCATGTGGAACCGCTGGCGGCCCGCATCCGCCGGACCGCATGAGTCTATGTCCTGCTCGCGCCCGGGCGCCACGGGCCGCCCGGTTCTTGACGCCCGCAAGCCGATCGACGAACACTTCAGGCAACCTTCATCTCGGGGGCCCGAAATGGCTGAGTTCACACTGACCGTAAACGGCGCCCGTCGCACGGTCGACGTACCCGGTGACACGCCTCTTCTCTGGGTGCTGCGCGAGGATCTGGAGCTGACGGGCACGAAATACGGTTGCGGCTCGGGGCAGTGCCGATCGTGCGCGGTTCACCTGGACGGCGCCATCGCGTACGCCTGCCTCGTTCCCACCAGCAGTGTCGGAGAGCGTGCGGTTACGACGATCGAAGGTCTGTCAGACGATCTTTCTCACCCCGTTCAGCGAGCGTGGCTGGAGGTGGACGTCCCGCAGTGCGGCTGGTGCCAGCCGGGCCAGGTGATGACGGCAGCCGCTCTGCTCGCGGAGCACCCGAACCCGACGGACGAGCAGATCGACGAATGGATGTCCCCCGTTCTCTGTCGCTGCGGAACGTACAACCGGATTCGAACCGCGATCCACAGGGCTGCGACCGGAGGTGACAGATGACCGGCACACAGCTGACCCGTCGCGGGTTCCTCGTCGTCAGCGGCGGGGCCGGGGCCGGCCTTGTCCTCGGAGTCAGCCTCGTCGGCTGCAGTCGCCGCGCGGAAGCTGTCGGAGCCCTCGGTCCGGGAGCCCTGAATGCCTGGATCCGGATCGGAACCGACGACTCGGTGACCTTCCTGATCAGCGAGTCGGAGATGGGGCAGGGCACGCATACCGCCCTGGCCATGCTGCTGGCCGAAGAACTGGAAGTGCCATGGTCCAGCGTTCGGACGGAGCACGCGCCGGCCGATCGAGACATGTACGGACGTCAGAGCACCGGCGGGTCGACCAGCATCCGCACCAATCACGAACGCATGCGCATCGCCGGCGCGTCCGCGCGGGGCATGCTGGTGTCGGCGGCGGCCTCCCGCTGGGGTGTGCCGGACACCGAGTGCCGCGTGTCGGAAGGACGGGTGCAGCATGAAGGGTCCGGCCGGTCGTTCTCCTACGGCGAGCTCGCCGATGAAGCCGCCCTCCTGAAGGCGCCCGAGGATCCTCCACTGAAGGACCGCTCGGAGTATCGACTCGTCGGACGCCGGGTGAAGCGGCTCGACTCGCCCTCCAAGATCGATGGCTCCGCCATCTTCGGCATGGATGCCAGCCGCCCGGGGATGCTGACGGTGCTCGTCGCGCGTCCCCCGGCATTCGGAGGATCGGTGCGCAGTTTCGATCCCGCTCCTTCCCTCGCCGTTCCCGGCGTCCGAAAGGTGGTACAGATTCCCTCGGGGATCGCGGTGGCCGCCGACGGATTCTGGGCCGCGAAGAAGGGACGCGACGCACTGGTCGTCGAATGGGACGCCGGCGAGTTCGGTGGCGCGACCGACGCGACGATTCGGCGTCACTGCCAGGACCTCGCGCCGAAGGGCGCGACCGTGCGCCGTGACGGTGACGTGGACCGGGCCCTGGAGCGCTCCGCGTCGCGGGTCGAAGCCGAGTACGATGCTCCTTTCCTCGCGCATGCGACGATGGAGCCGGTCAACTGCGTGGCCGAGGTGCGGAACGACGGCTGCGAGATCTGGACGGGAACCCAGGCGCAGACTTCGGCCCAGGACATCGCGGCCGGCATCACCGGCCTCCCGGTGGAGAAGATCAAGGTTCACACGCTGATGCTGGGGGGCGGATTCGGACGGCGCTCCCGCAACGATTTCGTCGGCGAGGCCGTGCATGCCTCGAAGGCCCTCGGGGCGCCCGTCAAGCTCCTCTACACGCGTGAAGACGACATGCGCGCGGGCTCCTTCCGGCCCGTGGCGTACAACAGGCTCGCCGGCGCGCTCGACGCACAGGGCAATCCCTCGGCCTGGGAGCACCGGATCGTCAGTCCCTCGATCCTTCGCAGCATCGGAGCGAGAATCCAGGACGGAATCGATCCGACGGCTACGGAAAACGCAGGCGATCTGGGGTACGCGATTCCGAACGTTCACGTCACGTATGCCGATCCCGAGCTTCCGGTCAGCGTGCATTTCTGGCGGGCCGTGTCGAATTCCCAGAACATCTGGGTCACCGAGTGCTTCCTGGATGAACTGGCGAGGGCCGGCGGAAAGGATCCGCTGGATCTGAGGCTGTCGCTGCTGCGGGAGCATCCGCGCCGCATCCGCGCGCTCCGGCTCGCGGCAGAGAAGTCGGGCTGGGCCAACCGCAAGGAGGCAGGTCGCGCGCTCGGCTGCGCCGTGGCAGAGTGCTTCGGCAGCGTGGTGGCGCAGGTGGCGGAAGTCCGGCTCGTGGATGGCGAGGTGCGGGTCCCGAAGGTCGTGTGCGCCATCGATTGCGGCTTCGCGATCAACCCCGACACGATCGAAGCGCAGATGGAAAGCGGAATCGCATACGGACTCTCTGCGGCACTGTACGGGAAGATCTCGATCGCCGGCGGCGCGGCCGTCGAGGGAAACTTCGACACCTACCCGATCCTCCGGCTGCACGAGATGCCCGAAGTCGAGACACACGTCATTGCGGAGGGCGACGAGATCGGCGGAATCGGAGAGGTGGGCCTGCCGTGCATTGCGCCCGCCGTCTGCAATGCGCTGTTCAGTCTGACCGGCGAACCGGTCCGGTCCCTGCCGATCGGAGACCGGTACCGGAGCTGAGTTCGGTTCAGGGACTCGTGGTGTCGCGCCTCGCGCCGTGCTCGTACACGCTCGGGGCGCGCCGCTCGGGCTGCTCATGTTCCGCGATCCGACGCGTCGACGTGACGCGGCCCGTGGTCTCCTGGTACAGCTTGTAGCTGCGCCCGCCGTACACCCGGCTGTCGATCGGCACCCGGATCGTCCATTGCGCCAGGATCCAGCCTCCATCCGGAAGCCGGTCGTAGGTCATCCGTCCCGAAGCTTCCGGGCCGATTCCGAGCTCGTCCCGCCGGCGAAGTCCCACGTATTCGAATTCGATCGACCGCAGCTCGGAGCTCTTCGCATCCAGCCACAGGACCCCTCGCACATCCACGCGCGTCGGCGCAGCCGCCGGCTCGAACCCCAGCCCGACCCGTCCATCATCGCCTGCGACCGCATGGAAGCAGTGCGCTTCCTGGAAGGTATCGGACAACAGAACCGGCGCGTCCGGACCGTAGTACGCCAGTCCACCCGCCGTGGAATCCCTTACGTAGCCCCGGGCCTGCAGATCGCTAGCCGGAGGGACCCGGAAGGGGCTCCTGCCCGCCGTCGTCGCGAACTCCGTCTGCTCGCTGCCGATCGGCGTTCCCCATGGATCGACGTGGCGTTCCGTGGTCTCCGTCAGAAAGGCGATGCTCCCCTCGGTGATCTCGGCGACCCTCAGCGCCTTCCGGGCCTCGTCCCAGAGTCGCCAGACCACTTCGCCTTCTTCGGGGTCCAGTCCGCAGCCTCCGGACTCGCTCTCCACGGTGAGCGCCGGAAGCTCCAGCGGCGCGCTCGACACCTCCAGCGGAACGGTGAGCTCGGTTCCGGCCGCCAGCCGGAACGGGCCCTGGCGCGAAGCGGCGAACCCGATCCTCTCCACCCGGACGAACCACTCGCCCGGCGCCGGGGCGCGGAGCACCCATGCGCCGCTCTCCCCGGAGACACCCGATGCGACCTCTTCGCCTTCCGGCGACAGCAGCAGCAGGAGCGCACCGGAGATCGCGGAGTCGGTGCCCTGTTCCGTCACTCTACCCCGGATGGTCTGCGCGTTCAGCGTTCCGGCGAGGCTGAGCGCGGTGACGAGGGCCATCGCGGAGCGCCCGAGCGACACCCCGCTCCGTCCGTACCGATGCGAATTCCCGTTCATGCCGATGCATCTTGGCGTCCGGCGTCCGACGCGCAATGCCCTTGCGCGCCAAGGAGTCGGGTCCATAGCCTGCTGTCTGGATCAGTCGCTTTCCTCATGCCGCGAGGAGTCGTGGAGCTGAAACGGATTGCAGCCGCTCTGGTTCTGCTGGCCGCCGGCTTCGGCGTCTGCTCTCCCCTGGTGGCGCAGGACCGGTTCGGATTCACCGGCGTGCTCGGTTGGGAGACCGTGAGCGGCGGTGCGTCGCAGGTGCTCGATCCGGGGATTACCGGCGAATTCGACGTCTATTACCATTTCGGGCACTGGCGCGCGGGCATCGGCGTCAATGTCGTCTCCTACGAAGTCAATACGGACAATCTGCCCCCGGTGGTGGCCGAGCTCGCGGATGGGATCAGCCGGGTCACGCTGAATCTGCTCGTCGGCTACAAGTTCATCACCACCGGATCGCTCCGCCCGTACGTGGAGGGCCGGGTCGGCTACATTCGCCTCAAGCCCGAGTGGAACTACTGGCTGGACATCCCCGATGCGCCGGGCGAGAATACACAGGATCGTGAAACCGGCATCCAGTACGCGTTGCGCGGAGGGCTGGAGATTCCCTTCGCACGCAAATGGAGCGCAGACGTTTCGGCCATCTGGAGCGCCTTCAACATTTCGGAGGTGGAGGGCAATTCGGCGGGACTCGAGAGCTTTGATTCGGGCTCGACGCTCGGCTTCCTCATCGGCACCTCGTTCTATCCATGACCAGTCTCACGCGACCCGCGCTGTCGGGCCCGGCACTTCGATTCGGTTTGGCGGCGCTGTGCCTCACGATCGGGACTTCCGCGGCCCAGGCCCAGGAGGCTTCGAACGTGACGCCGACGAACGCCGAGCGCCTGTGGTCGGGGGCTGCGCGGGCCGGTGCCGTCGCTCCGGCAGGTGACGCCGGCGGTGTCGCGGCGGTGTCCGGTGACACGCTCGACCCGATCGCGCCGCAAGACGAGGAGTGGGTGGGCCCCTGGGGCGAGCGGCGCAGCCTCGGCGCGGCGGTGGGCGAGATCGTGGGCATCAACATTCTCGTCTGGTCCTTCAACGAGTACATCCGCGGCGCCGACTTCACGCAGGTCAATCCGCGCACCTGGTGGCACAACATCGAGGGTGGATTCACCTACGACGACAACAACTTCAACACGAACATGTTCGCGCACCCGTTCCACGGCAGTCTGTACTACAACGCCGGGCGCTCGAACGGGTTCAATTACTGGCAGTCCCTCGGATTCTCGCTGTTCGGGAGCCTGATGTGGGAATGCTGCGGCGAGACCCACCCGCCGGCCTGGAACGATTGGATCGCCACGGGCGTCGGCGGAGCCGCGATCGGCGAGATGACGTATCGGGTCGCCGGCACCGTGCTGGACAACACGGCCACCGGAGCGGAACGGACGTGGCGGGAGATCGGTGCATTCGCGATCAACCCGGTGCGCGGCTTCAACCGGCTGGTAACGGGTCGATCGGGCAGGGTGACGGAGAATCCGGAACAGCCCGAAGATCGAATCCCCAGCGTCCTGTCGAACCGGCTGAGCGCCGGCATCCGGATCATCGGCGAAGGCGAGTCGCTCAGCGACAGCTCGGAGACCCATGGGCTGTTCCAGGTCGACTTCAAGTTCGGTGACGAATTCGAACAGCAGCGGCGCAAGCCGTTCGATGTGTTCGACATGTCCCTGCAGTTGAATCTCGGGGACAAGAGCACGCTCGGACGGGTGAGCGTTCGCGGCAACCTGTTCACGACGGACCTGAAGCGGGGCGGCAATACCCAGCACGTATTCGCGGTCGAGCAGGAATTCCAGTACATGAACAACAACGCGTTCGAGTTCGGCGGTCAGATGTTCGACGCGTCGCTCCATTCCCGCTTCGGGCTCTCGGAGAACTGGAGAATCCGCACGCAGCTGGATGTGATCTTCGCGCTGCTCAGCGCCGTGAACTCGGAGTGGGCGTTCCTGGCCAACGACATCCCGAACCGGGAGCGATTCCGGGAGTACGATTTCGGCCCCGGGGTCGGGGGCCGGATCAGTGCGAACCTGGCCTACAAGGGTCGTGAGGTACTGAGCGCGTTCTACTGGTATCAGTGGCTGGACACGCAGAACGGATCGAATCTCAACGGCAGCCAGGCCAGTCACGAGATCCAGTTGATCGGACTGCGCGGGATGGTCCCGATCAACCGGAACTTCGGGATCGGCGCGGATGCTTACCTGTTCCTGCGAGACAGCCATTTCGAGCTGTTCGAGGACCAGAGCCAGCGCGTTCCGCAGCTCCGCATTTACGGCACGTGGGACACGGCACTCGTTGGTGGCGGACGCCGCTGACCCGAGCCCCGGCCTCCACGCGACAGACATTTCTCGACCCTTCCGCGTCGCAGACGGGTTGCTGCACACCCGACATTCCGCAGCGGACGCGCGTCTTCGGCCCGCCCAGAAGCTTGCCTTTTCGCCGGCACAGACCTTGATTCATCCGTTCGTGGGCAGGGGCGAGGCCCGTGAGCTGCCACGCATGGGGCCACCGGCCGAATCGGGGGATCGGCGGGATGTGGAACAACTTGAGAAACGCGAGCGCCCGGCGCCGGCAGGGTGGCATTCTGCCCTGCCCCGGGCTTTTTGCGTCCGCAATCCTGGTCTTCCTGCTCACTCTGCACAGTCCCGTCCTGGCACAGAATCGATCCGGGCCTCGTCTTGCCGACGCTTCGGTACCGGCGACCGGTGCTGCTTCAATGCGGATCGCAGCCCCCGAATCCCGGATTCCGACAGCGGCGGCTGACGCACCGGATCCCGACTCGCTCGAGACCGGCGCCGATGCGCCTCCTGCGAGGGTCTACTCCTACCGGGTGGATGCCTGGGGTGTTCGCCACAGCCCCCTCCTGGCCGGAATGGAGGTCGTCGCGATCAACCTCGGCACCTGGGCGCTGAACCACTGGCTGCGCGACGCCGACTTCACGCGCGTCTATCCGCGCACCTGGTGGGAGAACATCAGCGGCGGATTCGAGTACGACGGCAACCTGTTCTCCACCAACGTGGTCGACCATCCGTTCCACGGGAGCATGTACCACAACGCCGGACGGGCCAACGGACTCCGGTTCTGGAGCAGCGTTCCCTACACGATCGGCGGCAGCTTCATGTGGGAGTGCTGCGGCGAGACGCACCCGATGGCGCTGAACGACCTGGTCAACACCGGCCTCGGCGGGATCGCCCTGGGGGAGTCGGTCTACCGCCTCTCGTCGGCCGTGCTGGACAACGAGGCGACCGGCGCCGAGCGGGTCGGGCGCGAGACGGCCGCCCTGGTCCTCAACCCGATCCGGGGCTTCAACCGCGTCGTGTCCGGCCACGCCTTCCATTACATGCCGAATCCCGCGGATCCGGACGAACGCACCCCCGGCAACTTCCGCATGCGACTGGATGGCGGGTACCGCGGCGTGGGCCAGGGCGGGTCCCTGCAGTCTCGAAACGACGGCGCTTTCGGCGCCTTGCACATCGATTATGGAGACGCGTTCGACGGACGCCGTGGGGGCGCATTCGACGTGTTCGAGTTGGATGTGCAGATGAACTTCGCCGATCGGAACCTGCTGGGGACACTCGCCATCCGCGGGAATCTCCTCACCCGCGACCTGAAGCGGGGAGAGGGCGGCGAGCACGTGTGGGCCGTCGTGCAGGGGTACGAGTTCGACAATACCGACGCCTACCAGTACGGCAGCCAGACGGTCAGCGCCCGCCTGGAGAGCCGCTGGCCGATCGGCTCGGGATCCGAATTGCGGACCCGGCTCCAGGGCGGCGTGACGATCCTCGGCACCCTGGACTCGGAGTTCGATTTCCAGAGCCGGGTCCCGATCAACGGAAGTATGCGGACCTTCGAGTACGGTCCGGGCCTCGACGGCCGGATCGAGGTCGAGGGCCGGGCCGGGAACGCGTCGATCTCGGCGTACTGGCGCACCACTTTCATGAGCACGATCAACGACACGCCGGTGAACGGCGGCGATGCCACGCACTGGCTGCACTTCGGCAAGGTGAGCGGCAGTATTCCGTTCGGCCGTCGTCTCGCGCTCGGGACCGATCTCTCGATGTTCCTGCGTGACTCGGGATTCCGGATCGATGGTCTCGCGCCGACGCGGCTGACCGTTCCCGAAATCCGGGTCTACGGAAGCTGGGCGCTGGCGGAGTGACTCCCCTCACGAAGGACGAGCTGGCCGAGCTCCGGGAGGAGCTGGAGCGGCAGCTCGCGCGTCTGCTGCGGAGCATCGAGTCGTCCGAAGCCGCTCTCGCGCCGGTCGAATTGGATCAGAGCCGGGTCGGCCGCCTGTCGCGCATGGACGAGCTCCAGAATCAGAGCCTCACACGGAACCTGCACGAGCGCGAGGAGATCCGGCTGACCCTGATCCGGAACGCGCTGGCCCGGATGGAGGAGGGCACGTTCGGCGTGTGCGAGGCGTGCGGAGACGGGATACCGTACGAGCGGCTGCTGGTGTTCCCCGAGGCGACGGAGTGCGGCGACTGCGGCTGACGTCCCGGTCGGGCGGCCAGCCGCAACCCTCACGTCTTCAATTCCAGTCGCAGCCGCAGGCCGAGCCGCAGGGCGGTCCGGCGCTCGGAGCGGGGCTCGAGCTCGAACCGCCGGTCATCGGCACCCCGGCGCTCATCAGGCGCTCGATCGGAGCGTCCGCCGGCGTACCTCCGGCGTCGATCCCCGCCATCTCGGCCAGTTCGCCCCAGGTGGCGAGCTTTTCGCTCATGCCGTGGCGGACTTCGATGGTCCGGCCATTCGTCGCACAATGATATTCGTAGATCGCCATCTTGCGTAGTCCAGTCTTCGCGCTTCGCCGTTGCGGCCGGGCAGGTCGAATCCGGTACCCGACCGTGGGGTCGCGATGCATACTGTCGCACGGGATCGTTCGTTCCCCGCGCCGATCAGCGAAGCAGCTTCCCGAGTCCCACGGCGAGCGTCCAGCTGCGGTTCTCCACGCTTGCCGAGCTCGCATTCGTGCCGCCGTTCATGTTCGTCAGCCCGAGGTTGTAGCGGCCGTCCAGCTCGAGCTTCCACCCGCCGAGCAGGAACTCCACGCCGCCGCCGAACACGAGGCCGAACTCCACCCTCCTCGTCTCGATACCGTCCCCGATCGCTCCGCCGTCGCAATCCGAACTCTGCGACATGCCGTCCTGCTGCGACTCCGCACGACAGCCGACTTCGAATGCCAGCTGCGGACCGGCATAGACGAGGGGGTAGACGGTGCGTTCCCCGGGGCCGAGGCGCGCCAGCACCAGAACCGGCACGCGGAGGTAGTCGAGGTCGAGCTCGGTTACCGAATTCCCGGTGCGGAGCGTCGCTCCGTTCTGCGAGTAGCTGACCTCGCCCTGGAGCGCGAACCAGCTCTCGCCGCCACACTCCAGGAACGCTCCGAGGACCAGTCCCGTGCGGCTCTCGACTTCCAGATCCGGACTCGCGGGATTCTCGACGCTCAGGGTCGAGATGTTCAGGCCCCCCTTCAGTCCCAGCGTGGACCCCTGGCCGCTGGCGCTGCCCGGGATCATGCAGATCAGGCACAGGGACGCGAGCACGGGGGTCAGGGTTCGCATGCCGGGTCTCCAGGAGCGGGTCTCATGGCAGCGGCAGCCGGACCACACGGTCGCCGCCGATCTTGATCGTCCAGCCACCCGTCCCGTTTCCGAAGCGCCACCCGACTCCGAGCCTCGGCATGCGGAACAGGCCGCACAGCATCGGGGCGAGGTAGCGGAAGCCGAGCGTGGCGCCCACTTCGTACTGGCCGTAGATGGAGTTCTGCGCACCGTCGGCTGACGTGTAGGAAATATCACTCGGGAACCAGCTGGGCTCGAAGTACACGCCTACGTCCGGTGTCTGACTGCCGATCTCGAATCCGAGCGGATACCGCGCGTCCAGCTTCGCTGAAATCGCGACGTGGCTCAGGTCGATGTTCTCGATATCCGTGAAGCTGTACCCTCCCTTGACCCGCGGTTCGAGCCCCAGCTCCCAGCGCTTCCAGGGCCAGACGAACTCGGTTCGCAATCCGAGCTCGCCATAGAAGAGGGTGGTCGAGGTCGAGCTCGTGGAGGCCCAGCCGGCGTCGAGATACGGACGCAGCATCGATCGCTCGCCGGTCTTGAACAGCAGCTCGATCCCCGGAATGATCGCCCCGAGGTCGACGCTCCGGATGTCGAACTGGGAGATGCTGTCGAACGCCGCGAACCCGATCACGCTGGTGAGCCGCAGGCGCACGCCGAGTTTGCGGTCCTCGATCCCGGGACCGACCGGGTTGCCGCAGCAGGGAAGGCGGCGCAACCAGAACGAGATCGGTATGCTCAGCACATTCGTGCTTTGAGCGCCGAGCCCGACGTCCGAGAACGACACGCCGGGATCCGTCCGCGAATAGAGCCAGCCGTAGTCCAGAATCTGGTCGGGGTCGAGCTCCGGAAGGTCCTGGGCGCCGGCAGCGCCCGGCAGTGCGAGAGCGCCGACCACCGCCATCAGGCCCAGGCCGGGCGGAACCCTGCGGATCGAAGCCCGCACCCCGGAAGACTCGAAGGAGAAGGCGTGAAGCCTGCCCGGTCGCCTGTTCCGTCGACCTGCTGGATTCATTCGAAGCGACCGCCGTGGTCGATCACCGAAGCGTTTCCGGGCCCGACGAACCATTCATCCACGAGGTGTCTGCCTCCGTCGTGTGCAGGTGATGGATGCGCCCACGGCTCCCGACGTCCGCACCATGAAGGCTAAGGCGCCGAAGAGAAGGAAGCGAACCCGCGGCCCGCGGTCGAGTGGCGCTGACGGATTGACACTCGGTCTCCAGAGCCGGAAGCTTCGACGTCCGCTCGCATGATCGAACACCCCGGCCGATTCGGGAGCGCCCCGTGACGACAGCCTATAAGGACTACTACGAGATTCTCGGAGTCGACAAGACCTCCGACGTGAAGGACATCAAGAAAGCCTACCGCAAGCTGGCCCGGCAGTACCATCCGGACGTCAATCACGACCCCGGCGCCGAGGAGAAGTTCAAGGAAATCGCCGAGGCGTACGAGGTGCTGGGCGACGAGGAGAAACGCGAGCAATACGACAACGCCGGGCGTGGATACTCGGCCGGGCAGGACTTCACCCCGCCGCCGGGGTGGGATTCCGGGGCCGGAACCGAATACGAATATCGCACCGCGGGCGACTTCAGTGACTTCTTCGAGCAGATGTTCGGCGGCCGGGGTGGCCCTTCGTTCCGGACGGAATACCGGCGACCGCCGAGGCGTGGAGCCGATCACGAGGCCGAGATCGAGGTCTCCCTCGAGGAAGCCTTCGAGGGAATCCGGAAGCGGATTTCTCTCGAAGCGGCGGAGGTTCGTCCCGACGGGCAGGTCGAGCGACACACCAGGACCCTGGATGTGACGGTTCCGACCGGCGCCGGAGACGGAACCCGGATTCGGCTCAAAGGCCAGGGCGGCGCGGGGACGGACGGCGCTCCGAACGGTGACCTGTTCCTCCGAATCCGCGTCCGACCCGACCCCAGATTCTCGCTCGACGGTCGCGACCTCAGGGTTCAGCTGGAGATTACGCCGTGGGAAGCGGCTCTGGGCGCGAGAGTGCCGTTGAAGCTGCTGGACGGCAAGACGGCCAGTTTGACGATCGAGCCCGGTGCGAAGAGTGGATCGCAACTCCGCCTGAAGGGCCGCGGTCTCCCGGCGCGCGGGAAGAAGAAGGCTGGCGACCTGCTGGTAGAGCTTCGAATCGTCGTGCCCGATCCCCTGTCGGACGCCGAGAGGGAGCTGTTCGAACAGCTGGCTGACAGATCAGAGTTCAACCCGCGCGCGGCATAGAGGAGCCCGACGATGCCCGAACCACGCCGATCTCACGAGACTACCGTTACGGTCACGGAACTGGCCTACTGCTCGGGTTGCTCCCGCGCGGTGATCCTGGATCTCCTGGATCACGACCTGCTGCAGCCCGTCCAGGAGCGGCCGGAGGCCCGTTTCAGGCCCGATGCGGTGGACCGCGTCAGGAAAATCCGCCGGATCGCGCTCGAGCTCGAAGTAGGCTACCCGGCCATGGCACTGGTTCTGGATCTGCTGGATCGAATCGAGATGCTGGAGCGACGACTGCGTGAAGCCGGGGTCTGATCCGGATCAGCCCCCGGGCCGGCCGGTGGCGATCAGGTCCCGTACCACGACGAACGCTCCCGCGAACACGCCCAGGTAGGACGTGAAGACTCGCCACAGGACCGTGTAGGCGAGCATTACGCTCGCCGGTACCAGCGAGCTCATCAACCCGACCGTGGTGAGCTCCGCCACGCCGCTCCCTGCCGGACTCGGCGCGACGCTGATCACGGCGAACTGGATCATCTGGCGCGCCAGTCCTTCGACGACCGGAAAGATGACTCCGAGTGAAGCCGCCACCGCGAGTCCCGCCCCCCCCCGCAGCAGGACCATCAGGATGTTGATCCCGGTATTGATCGCCCAGGCGGTTCGCTTCGATTCGCCGAACTGCCGGATGGTCCGGCGGTAGCGTGCGGCGCCACGCAGCACCTTGTGCCCCACCCGGCCGCGACGCATTCCCTTCACTCCGTGAAGCAGTCTGGTGATCGTCGACGGAAAGACCGTGATGGCCAGTCCTACCACCACCAGCATGGCTACCGCGAACAGCAGGCTGCCGACGATCGCCCCGACATCGATCCGGCCGGCGGCAGCCAGATAGGCCAGGCCGCCTCCACCGAGCAGGGCGAGCGCCACCATGCCTCCGACCCAGCTGATCGACAGCACGGCGAATGCGTCGTGGGGTCGAAGCCCGCGGCTGCGAAGCACGATGTACTGCGCAGGTCCGCCACCGAGCTGCATCGGCGTCACGCCGGCGGCGAACAACAGGTACAGATGGGTGCGCAGACCGTCGCGCACGCGGAACTCCGACATCGTCTCCCGGGCGAGGATCCAGATCCGGAATCCCCCGGCGATCGCCTCGACCACGGTGATCAGAAGGGCGATGAACAGGAAGTACTTCGAGGCGTGGGTGAGCTCCGACACGACTTCCGCATCGGACCGCGCGGCCCACCACGCGACGGCGCCGAGTCCGGCGGCCGTGAACACCAGAAACAGCGCGATCCCGATCGCCACGTTGCGTGGAGACAGCGGCGACCGGGGATCGTCTTCCAGGCTCTCTGCGATTCGATTCGTCACGGCACGGTCCCGGCTCGGCTCGCGGGCCTCGGGCGGCTCGTTCAGTACCGCCAGCTCGAAAGGTCCGCTCCGGGCGGAGCTGCCTCCTGTATGCGTTCCAGGATCCGATTGAGGTACATCGTATTGTACCTCAGCCGGGAAATCGCGTTCGGCTGCTCGTGATCCCCGTTCCAGCAGTGCTCGGCGTAATTCCCGTAGTCGATCACCCCGTCGTAATGCGGATCGGTGGTGTTCTCCAGAAAATCCGCCATCTGGTACACGGCGTTGTTGAGGTAGTAGTTGTCCATGTCTCCGACGAAGATGTGCAGCTTCCCTGCGAGCTTCGGGCCGAGCTGCTCCCAGTCACGCTCCAGGATATGTCGCAGGTCGTAATTGTCGCGCCAGTAGCGCGCCACGTCCGAATCGATCAACCCCGTCCGCTTGTCCCAGATTCGCCGGGGGTACCCATCCCTTCCCTGCGGCGAGTACGTGGCCTCCCAGATGTCCCACTGGCCGCCCGAGCGGCTCTTCGTGCCCAGCACCAGTTCCTTGTGATTCTCGTCCTGCACTGTGTAGCTGACGTTGCCGAGCCAGTCCCGATGCGCCGGCCGCATGACGCGGCCGAACGGACCCGCGTCGAAGTAGGCGTTGGAATGCTCGTAGATGTTGACGAGCTCGTACGAGCGGAAATCGATCGGATCCGGGCACGCCGCGAATGCGCCGTTGTATTCGTCCGGGTAGAAGATCTGTGCGGCGGCGGCCTCCCAGCCACCGGTGGATCCGCCGTACAGGAAGCGCGCCCAGCCCTCACCGATCCCCCGGAATCGCTCCTCGATGTAGGGGATCAGCTCGTAGGTGATCGCATCCCCCCACGGCCCCTGGCTCGCCGAGTTCACGGCATAGGAGTCGTCGTAGTAGGGGGTGGGATGCTGGATCTCGATCACCAGGTAGCGCGGGAACCCCTCGGACGTCCACAACTGATAGAAATCGTAGGCCTCCTGCTGCTCGATCTGATTGTAGCAGTCGAGGCTGAACCGCTCGCTGTATTCGCATTCCAGGTCCGGGTCAGGGGGATCGGTCCGGAACCCTCCGAAGTCGCTCGGGAAGTGCCCGTGGAACACCATGAGCGGATACTCGGCCTCGGGGTGTTCGTCGAACCCTTCCGGTACCAGCACGTGCGCGCCCAGATACATGTCGCGCCCCCAGAACTCCGACAGCAGGTCGCTGCGCATGCGGACGTGTCGGATGTAGCGGGAATCGACGGGCGGCTCGATCGCCGGGATCTCCCGATCCAGCACCAGGTCGATCTGCTGTCTGCGGTCCGGGTCGATGCGGACGGTCACGGGCTCAGAGTAGAGATTGCCCGGCTTCCCGTTCCACTGCTGTCCCTCCCCGCGGTCGGGAGGCAGCTTGACCGTGTGCCCGGTCGACAGTTGGAAGGTCTCGTACCGGTTCAGCACGGCCTGGAATCGATAGGTGCCGGCCGGCAGCTCGGACAGGCTGGCGAGCGGGAATCCGAAGACGGATGCATCGAACAGCGCCGGTTCTCCGGCGGTCCATCCTTCGACGTCGATCCCGAACGCCTGCGCGCTGCGGTGCCTTTCGGACCGCAGCTGGAAGCGCGGCTCGGCCGAATCCGCCGTATCGGCCGAAATCAGCACGATCAGCCTGCCATCATAGGCGGTGTCTCGAGTCGCCGGCACCGTCACCGATACTTCGGGCCCCCCGGCGCCTCCCTGCGGGCCGCAACCCGCGGCGAGCGCGCCGCAACCCGCGGCCAGCGCACCGAGCAGAACGAGTGAGGAACCGAGTCCCGCTTCACGTCGCCGCATCGACTTCCTCTCCTGTAGTAGTCCGACAGCCCGGCAGCGTCGCTCCCGGCTCACCCCGTGGCTTCGAACCGCGAGATCAGCGCCGGATCGATCGCGTCCCTGTGCACCATCACGGCCAGCACCCGCAGCGCCATGTAATCGCCGCGCACCCAGACGTAGCCGCGCCGGCCGCTATCCGTTCCGTGCGAGTTCTTGATCAGGTACCAGTCGTGACCATCCACCTGCCGCCGGTCCACCGCAAGCACCAGGTGATCGTCGGTGGTCCGTCCGGACTCGAGGTCCGCCTGCCGAAGGGCCTGATCGGGGCCCCCGGGGGCCGCACCGGGCGGAAGCACCGCGAGGCCCGCTTCGTTCCAGCTGGCGCCCGGGTCGCCCCAGTCCATGTCGAACACGACCGGGTAGCCGGCATCCAGCGCCGCGTTCGTCAGTCGCCGGAATTCGTCCAGCGGCACGTTGTAGTATCCGTCAAAGTCCCACCAGTTGTCCGGCACGTCCAGTTCTCCACGACCGTACATCGGAATGTCCGTGTACGAAGTGATCTCCAGGTAGTCCGACGGATCGAGCCCGAGGTATTCACTCGCATACTCCACGGGCGTCATCTGCCGTCCGTCCACCGTGATTCTGTCGGGCGGAGGTGCCAGGTGGCGATCCAGAACGTCCCGGATCTCGGCCACGATCGCAGTCTCGTCCCAGTCCCCGCTCTGCGTCCGCGCCTCCAGCACCGCGTTGAGCTCCTGGCGCATCGCGCCGTAGTCCTCCACCACCGCGTAGTCCGACTCGGGCACGATCCCGTATTCGGAAACCAGCCGGGTCACGTCGTGACTCAGCCCCCCATCCGTGAACCGGGCGTCCTCGCCCTGTCTGCGGGCGAATTCCCGGGCCTTCTCCACGTAGGCCCAGTAGACCGGGTAGTAATCGGACAGGTCGAGTTCCGTCCTCGCCTCCGCCAGGGTGGCGGCGAGCGCACCGTTCGTCCGAAGTGCCTCGGACTCGAGCAGCGCCACGGTGGAGAAGCTCCAGCAGGTGCCGCCGCGCTGCCGCTTGATGGACGTGTGCGGTATGTCGGTGCCGAGCCAGTTGGGCGCGTGCACTTCGTCGAAGAAGGATGCCGGATCGGCCGTGCCCTGAACTTCCTGCGGGCTCGCGACCGCCGGAACGCAGAACAGTGCCGCCAGGGCGATGCAGCTGAAACTGGAGACGCGCATGGGGACAGCTCCCGGTCGGAAGGCCTGGATCCTCGTGGTGACCTGAACACCTGTTGCAACGCAAGACTCGTGCGGGGGTGCCGACGCCCGCAAGGGCGATGGTCGGCCGGCATGTCGCGCCCTGCAGGTCTCGGCATCACGGTCGTTTACGCGACAGGCGACCGTCGTCCCGTGAACCTGGCGGGATCGGAGAAACGGAGTGCGGCACCGCCGTGGAGCGTCAATCTGTCGGCTCGCCGGGCACGGGTCGTGACAGGTTGTCCGTTCGCCGACGTCCGGCGGGGCGCCGCAGGTGCGGCACGACTCTCGCCGCGAGCCCGGCCGCCGGACAGATTGCCGGAACAACTCAAACACGGAAGGAGCATCCCAGGCATGGTCAAAGGTCATGGAGAAGGCGGGCGCGTAGCGCTCGCGGCGGAAGCCGGGGAACTGATAGAAGCGGCGTCCCGGGGAGTCCTGAGCACGCTGGATCCGGACGGCGGATTCCCGCACGCCTCGATCATCGACGTGGCGCCGGTGGGAGGAGGGGATCTGGTCACGCTGCTGAGCCGACTGGCAGTGCACCGGAAGTATGCCGAAGCCGACAGCCGCGCCTCGATCCTGATCGCTCCGTACCTCGGCGAGGACGACGCGATGCAGAGGCCGCGGCTCACCCTCGTGGGTCGACTCGTGCAGGAAGACGAAAGGTCGCGATACCGGGACCCGTATCTCGCCGTCCACCCCGAGGCCGAGATGTACCTGGCGTTGCCGGACTTCGACTTCTTCCGCCTCCACACGGAGCGGGCTCGTTACATCGCGGGATTCGGCCGCATGGGGTGGCTGGAGGGACAGGATCTGCGGGACGGAGACAACGGCTGAGCCGAGTCAATCTGCGCTCGATCGCGCTGCCGATCGAGCATGGCGGGTGGAGCTTTCTCGCCGAACCGATTGCCCTCGGGCTGCTCGTCGCGCCCAGCGGTGCGGGGATGGCGGTGGCGATCGCGGCCGCGTCGGGTTTCCTCGTGCGACACCCCGGGCGGATGTTCTGGAAGAACCGGCACCGCCTGGAGGCGTCCCCCCGCTACCGGATCGCGCGGAAGTTCGCGGCGGGATATGCGGTCGTCGGGATCTTCGCGCTCGCGGCGGCCGGCGCGCTGTCGGGCATCCGGACCCTTCTTCCCTTCCTGATCGCCATGCCCTTCCTCCTGTGGTTCGCCGCATATGACGTACGACATGAAGCGCGACGGCTGCTTCCCGAGATCCTCGCTCCGACCGCCGTGGCCGTGTCGGCTCCGGCCGTCGTCCTCGCCGGAGGATGGAGCGGCCGGGCGGCACTCATCATCTGGCTGCTGCTGGCCTTCCGGTCGATCCCGACCGTGCTGTACATCAGGGCGCGTCTCCGACAGGAGCGCGGGAAGCCCCGTTCCGCGATCGGCTCCAACCTGGCACATGCGACCGCACTCGGAGCGGGAGGAGGGCTGGCGGTGGCCGGCATGGCGCCGTGGTCCGCCGTCGTCGCACTGCTGATTCTGCTGCTGCGCGCGGCGGCCGGATTGTCGCGGCTTCACAGATCCGCTACCGCAAAGAGGATCGGATTGTCCGAGATCGGCTACGGGGCGCTGTTCGTCGTGCTCACCGCCGCCGGGTACGCATCGCTGTCCTGACAGGCCGGACCGTCAGACGGCCGCGTGCTCCGTCCGCTCGATGATCTCTTCCTGCAGAGCCGCCGAGAGGTCGCAGAAGTAGTCGCTGTAGCCGGCGACCCTCACGATCAGGTCCCGCCACTGCTCAGGCTCGTTCCGGGCCGCGCGCAGGGTGTCGGCATCCACCACGTTGAACTGAACGTGGTGCCCGCCGAGCCGGAAATAGCCACGTACCAGCCGGGCGATGTCCTCGATTCCCTCGTCGCCTGCCAGGAGCGCCGGAGTCAGCTTCATGTTGAGCAACGTCCCGCCGGTCATTCGGTGGTCCATCTTCGCGGCCGACTGCAGCACGGCCGTCGGGCCCAGGCGATCGGACCCCTGCACCGGGGAAATACCTTCCGACAGCGGCCGGCCCGCCTTCCTCCCGTCCGGCGTGGCACCCGTGATCGACCCGAAATACACGTGGCAGGTGGTCGGCAGCATCTGAATCCGATAGGCGCCCCCGGTGACAGACGGCCGTCCGTCCACGATTCGAACGGCGGCTTCGAACACTCGCGCCATCAGACCGTCGGCCCGGTCGTCGTCGTTGCCCCAGCGCGGCACGCGGTTCACCAGCCGCTGGCGCAGACTCCCCGCGCCTTCGAAGTCCCGGTCCAGAACGCCGATCAGTGCGCGGAGCGGCAGCCCCTCCGCTTCGAACGCCACGCTGCGGATCGCCGAGAGCGAGTCGGTGATCGTCCCGATCCCCACCATCTGCACGTAGCGGTTGTGGTACCGGGCGCCGCCGGCATTGTAGTCCCGCCCCTTCTCGACGCAACCATCTATCAGGGCCGACAGGAACGGGGCGGGCATCGACTCGGCATACATCCGCTCGATGGTGTCGTTGCCCGCCAGCTTCGTCTGGAGGACCTCTCGCAACCTGTGCTCGAACGCCTCGAACAGTCCGTCGAAGTGGCCCGCATCGAGCGCGGCGGAGCCGTGCGATGCCAGCAATCGCTCCCCGGTGCGCGGGTCGACCCCATCGTGCAGGGTCAGCTCGAGCACCTTCGGCAGGTTGAAGTAGCCGGTAAGCACGCAGGACTCTTTCCCGAACGCGCTCGTTTCGACGCAGCCGCTGCAGCCGCCCGCTCGCGCGTCCTCCACCGACTTGCCGACGCGAAGCTGCTCCTCCACGACCATGTCGGCATTGAACAGCGACGGGAACCCGTACCCCAGGCGAACCACCTCCAGGGTCCGCGCGAGGAGCGGATCGGGCGTGACGGCGGCGAGCTGGAGGTTGGTGCTCGGCTGGAGCAGATGCAGCTCCTCGATCACATCCAGCAGCAGCCACGTCACCTCGCTGGATCCGTCACGCCCATCCGGAAGGACACCGCCCAGGCTGATGTTCGCGAAATCCGTATACGTCCCGCTCTCGGCCGCGGTCACACCCACTTTCGGCGGCGCCGGATGATTGTTGAACTTGATGAACAGCGCCTCGAGCAGCTCCTGCGCGGTCGCGCGGGTCAGGCTGCCGTCCGCCAGCCCCGACACGAAGAAGGGTGCGAGGTGCTGGTCCAGGTGACCGGGGCTGAAGGCATCCCAGCCGTTGAGCTCCGTCACTACTCCGAGGTGGCAGAACCAGTAGGCCTGCAGTGCTTCGTGAAAGTCACGCGGGGGTTCCGCCGGAACGCGCCGGCACACGGCCGCGATCCGCAGCAGCTCGGCTCGCCGGGCGCCATCCGTCTCCTGGCCGGCCATCCGTTCGGCCCGTTCGGCGTGGCGCTCCGCGAACCGGATCACGGCGTCGCAGGCGATATCCATCGACCGCAGCGCCGTGCACCGGGCGTCGGCTCCGGCACCGCGATCCCGAAGCTCGGCCAGCCGGGCTGCGATGTCCGATCGCACCTGCCTCATACCCTGGCGGTAGATCCTCCCATCGAGCACTGCATGCCCCGGCGCGCGCTGCTCCATGAATTCGGTGAACAGGCCCGCCTCGTAGAGTCGATGCCACTCCGCGGGTAGCGCTTCGAACAGCCGGCCGCGCAGCGAACGCTCCTTCCAGAAGGGGATGATGACCCTCTCGTAGTCCTCGACACAGCGGTCCGGGACCCGGTAGCGTGTCTTCTCCCGCGCATCCAGCACCCTGAGATCATCGAGGCTGTGACAGGTGAGCTCCGGATACGTCGGAACCTCCTTGGGACGCGGGCCGCGCTCACCGACGATCAGCTCGTCATCGCCGATCCAGATGGTCTGGTGCTCACACAGGTGCCGGAACGCGAGCGCCCTCAGAACCGGAGTCGGGTGAGCCCCCTCGTTCTCGCGGTAGAACTCCGTGATCCGCATGGCCCGCTCGCTGGAAAGCGTCGGTTCCGCTGCCAGGCTCGCGTCCCTCAGTCGTCTCGTGCGGTCCGTCATTATTCCTCGTCCCGGCGATTCAGCCGCCGATGTGAGTCTGCAGTCCTGCCTGCTCGAATCGAGATCTTGCCGCCTCGATGCGCCCGGGGGCCGGAGGTCCGGGATCCGGCTCCATGACCGGGAGACCGAGGCGCTCACGGCGGTCCCGGCCCAGTCGGTGATACGGAAGCAGGTGCACGCGCTCGATCGTTCCCAGTCCCGCCGCGAGATCCGCCATCGCCGACAGTTCGGCGTCGTGATCGTTTACGCCCGGCACGAGCGGCACGCGCAGCCAGACCGGCGTCGAACTCGAGGCCAGCCAGCGGAGGTTGTCGAGGATCCGCCCGTTGGGACTTCCCGTCACCGAGCGGTGCAGGTCGGAATCCGCGCACTTGAGGTCGAACATCACGAGGTCCGCTCTGTCGGCGGCAGCCAGCAGCTCGCGGGTTTCGACCTGGCCGCAGGTGTCGAGAACCGTATGCAGGCCGGCTTCCCGACAGGCGTCGAGCACGGCGATCGTGAACGCCGGCTGCTGAAGCGGCTCGCCTCCGGAGAGAGTCACGCCGCCTCCCGATTCCTCGTAGAACACCCGGTCGCGGGCGACGGCCAGCATCAGCTCCTCGACGTCCATCTCCCGCCCCACGATCTCGCGCGCGCCGGTCGGGCAGACCTCGACGCAGGCGCCGCACGAGTCGCAAGCGGACAGTGCGTCCGCCAGCCCACGTCCGCGCACCGCCGGAATCGCCATGCCCTGCGGGCAGGCAGCCGTGCAGGCGCCGCACGCGATGCAGCGCGCGGGGTGCGTGAGGAGCTCCGGTCCGGAACGCATGCCCTCGGGATTGTGGCACCAGCGGCAGGCCAGCGGACAGCCTTTCAGGAACACGGTGGTCCGGATCCCGGGCCCATCGTGCGTGGAGAATCGCTGCAGGTTGAATACGCGGCCGCGGATCATCCGCCTTCTCCGCCGCCGCTTTCCAGGTGATGATAGCGCAGCAGGAACGGGCGCTGCACTTCGAACGACCAGTGCACGTCCCGCAGGAAGTCGGCGGCTGCGCGCAGGTCACCGGCGCACAGAAGTTCCAGCAGGGAGGCATGCTCTTCGATCGACCTTCGCTCCCATTCCGGTACGAACGCGCGCTCGCGGGGAAAGTCGTACAGCCGCTGACGGCACACGCGCACCGTGCGCTTGAGGTCCTCGTTGTCCGACCAGGCGAGAAATACGCAGTGGAACGCCACGTTCAGGGAGTAGTAGCGCTCGAATTCGGCCGTCTCGAGGGCCGACGCCATCTGTTCGTTGAGCCGCTCCATCCTGCGCGTGTCCTCCGGCGCGACGGCACCGCGGGCAGAGAGCAGCGCGGCGCCCTCCAGCGCACCGATGACCTCGTACAGGTGTCGGACATCGTCCAGGGTCAGGCGCCGGACTCGCACGCCGCGCCGGGGAAGCACCTCGACGAAACCCTCGAGGTCCAGCTGGATCAGCGCATCCCGAAGCGGGGTGCGACTGATGCCGAGCTCGGTGCTGATCCGGTTCTGGTCCAGGAAGGTGCCCGGCTCCAGGTCTCCGGACTCGATGGCCGCCCTCAGGTGCTCGTACACCTGCTCCCTGAGGGACGACAGCTGGAGTACGACCGGTCCGGTCACGAGACGCTCCGACGAAAAGCTGATCGACGCTCCGTGGCGGTCGCCGGCCGCGCACCGAAACGGGGCATGAAAGCTGATATCTAATATATCAGCTATCGGGCACAGCCACCAGTATCTTCCCCGCTCCGCCCCGTCCGCCTAGAATCGGACGCCATGGTGCAACTGTTGCTCGCCTTCGCCCTGGGGCTCGTCAGTTTCGTGGCGACTTCCTTCGACAATCTTCTCCTGCTGGTCGGATTCATCGGGAATCCGAACTGGACCCGGCGCGTCGTAGCGCAGGCCTACGCCGGCTCGATCCTGGCCGTCGTTCTTCTCTCGCTGCTGTTGTCCGGGGTGGCCCGCTACGGTCCGCTCGAAGGAAGGGGCCTCGCACTCCTCGGGCTCCTGCCGATCGGACTGGGCCTGTACTACGGCCTTCGGCTCCTCATTCGCCGACCGGGCGGCATGACTGCCAGGCTCGACGCGAAGCTGAGCCGCACCCTGGAGCTTCGCCGGGGAAGGTCGGCGGTGATCGGGGTCACCCTCGCGGCCAGCGGAGACAGCCTTGCAGCCTACACCGCGCTGTTCGCGGACACGATGCGCTGGCTGGTTCCGGCCACCGGGGCGGGCATCCTGTTCGGCGCGATCGGCTGGACGTGGGTAGCAGCGGCGATCCTCCGGCGGGAGCGTGCGCGTCGATTCGTCGAACGGGCGGCTCCGGTGCTGCTTCCCCTGCTGCTGATCGGCCTCGGTCTCTACATCCTGTGGGATTCCCCGACCGACCCTACGGCCCTGGTTCCGTAGCCCCGCCATCGAGGCCGTCGACGAGCGAGACGAACCTCGGGTGGTCCCGGAGGGCGACGAGATCGGGATCCTGGCGGATCCACTCCCGGTTTCCGAAGCCCGAGGCGATCGCCTCCTCCAGGCAGTCGATCGCCCGTTCCGGTTCGTTCTCGAGAGCGAACAGGCAGGCGACGTTGTAGCGAACTCCGGCGTCGGCCGGATCGATCACGAGAGCGCGCTCGGCCCAGTTCTTTCCTTCTTCCAGGCGGCCCAGCCGGCAGAGCGACACCGCCCGCATCGTGGCCGCGCGAGGATCATCCGGGTTGAGGTCCATGTGCCGTTCGGCCACTTCCAGCGCCAGGCGGTAATGCCGTTTCGCGTCTTCGGTCCAGCCCAGCGCTTCCCGCGCCTGGGCGCCGAAAAAGGCGGCCTGATAGTCCTCGCGTGCCTCCAGGGCCTCGTCGAACAGCTTCGCGGCCTCCTCGTGCCGGCCCTGCTGGAACCGGATCCGGCCGAGGAAGTACCTCGACTCGAACTGCAGCGGATCCAGCTGCATCGCGCGATTGAAGCTGTCCTCCGCGGCTTCGACCTCTTTCTGCTGGAACAGCACGAATCCGCGTGCCGCGTGGGCATCCGACGAATCCGGGGCCAGCTCCAGCGCGCGGCGGCTCTGTTCGTCCGCCTCCTCCAGCACGCCCTTCACCGTCGGGTAGTACATCCGCAGTAGCGCCCCGGAATAGGCCGCTCCGACCCGGGCCTCGGCGTAATCCGGATCGATCTCGATCGCCTTGCGGAACATCTCGAGGGCGAACTCGAGACTCGCCTTCCGGGTGCGGCGGAAGAACTGGCGACCTCGCAGCACGTAGTCGTAGGCCCGGATGTCCGACGGCTCGTCGCGAGCCTGTCTCGGCCCCTGACCCTCGAAC
>Ga0209536_100001774_pt1 | contig 35397 bp, 34 predicted proteins | sample DeeMarSeWOR28_12_FD_187461 | JGI IMG/M metagenome (GOLD analysis project Ga0209536, IMG submission 187461) | Marine sediment microbial communities from White Oak River estuary, North Carolina - WOR-2-8_12 (SPAdes) (version 2) | ecosystem: Environmental > Aquatic > Marine > Intertidal zone >...
GCGCGCGAGCGGGCCGGTATCGTACATGCGGGTGTTCGACCGCTCCTGCGAAACGGTCGAGTCGGCCGGCGCGCGGCGCGGTGCGCAGATGGGTGTGCTGCGCTGCGACCACCCGGACGTGGAGGATTTCATCCACGCCAAGGACCGCGGCGACCTGAGCAATTTCAACATTTCGGTCGGCGTCACCGACGAGTTCATGCTGGCGGTCGAGGCCGACGGCGACGTCGAGCTGATGCACCGCGCCAAGCCCGGCGAGGACCAGTTCGCGGCCGGCGCCTATCAGCGCGACGATGGCCTGTGGGTGTACCGTAAGCTGCGCGCGCGCGAGCTCTGGGAACAGATCATGCGCTCGACCTACGACCATGCCGAGCCGGGCATCCTGTTCCTCGACCGGATCAACCGCGACAACAACCTCAATTACTGCGAGACCATCGAGGCGACCAACCCCTGTGCCGAGCAGCCGCTGCCGCCCTACGGCTGCTGCTGCCTGGGATCGATCGACCTGACGCACTTCGTCACCGCCCCCTTCAGCGAGCAGGCCGCCTTCGATTTCGCGCGCTTCGCAAAGGTGGTCGAGGTGTCGGTGCGCATGCTCGACAACGTGCTCGAGGTCACCGCCTGGCCGCTCGAGCAGCAGCACGCCGAGGCGATGGCGAAACGCCGCATCGGCCTCGGATTCACCGGGCTGGGCGATGCGCTGATCATGCTGCGTCAGCGCTACGACACGCCGGAGGCACGCGAGCTGGCGTCACGCATCGCGGAGCGCATGCGCGACGCGGCCTACCGCGCTTCGAGCGACCTGGCACGCGAGCGCGGCGCGTTTCCGCTGTTCAACGCCGACCTCTATCTGTCGGGAACCAGCTTCGCAACCCGGCTGCCGGACGAGCTCAAGAACCGCATCCGCAAACAGGGCCTGCGCAACAGCCACCTGCTGTCGATTGCGCCGACCGGGACGATCAGCCTGGCGTTCGCCGACAACGCCTCGAACGGCATCGAGCCGCCGTTTTCCTGGACCTACACGCGCAGGAAGCGCATGGCCGACGGCACGCTGAAGGAATTTCCGGTCGAGGACCATGCCTGGCGCCTGTACCGCCACCTTGGCGGCAACGTCGACCCGCTGCCGCCGTACTTCGTGACCGCGCTCGAGATCAGCGCCTCGGCCCATGAACAGATGGTGGCTGCGGTGGCGCCGTACGTCGACACCAGCATCTCGAAGACCGTCAACGTCCCGGAGGACTACCCCTACGAGAACTTCCAGGACCTCTACTTCGAGGCCTGGAAATCCGGCCTCAAGGGACTCGCGACCTACCGGCCGAACAAGGTGCTCGGCGCGGTGCTGTCGGTCGACAAGCCGGCGGAAAGTCCCTCGACGGCGCTGGCCCAACCGCAGGACTTCCGCACCGACGAGTTCAACCGGCGCATCGAGATCAAGTCGGTGCCGGCGCCCGTGCTGGCGAGCCTGCGCTGGCCGGGCCGGCCGGATCTCGCGGCGGGCAATGTCGCCTGGACCTACATGATCGAGCACCCGCAGTACCACTTCGCGGTGTTCGTCGGCCACGTCGAGAACGGCAAGCCGCACGCCTTCGAGGTCTGGGTGAACGGCAGCGAGCAGCCGCGCGGGCTCGGTGCGCTCGCCAAGACGCTGTCGATGGACATGCGCGCCAACGACCACGGCTGGCTCAAGCTGAAGCTTGAAACGCTGGCCAAGGCCGCGGGCGACGACGCCTTCGAAATGCCCTTCCCGCCGCATGGCGAGCGCAAGCGCATGCCCTCGGTGGTCGCGGCCTTCGCCCAGGTGGTGCAGTGGCGCTGCGAGCAGCTCGGTGCGCTCGAGGAGGACGGCGCGCCGACGCCGGTGCTGGATACGATGTTCAGCCGCAAGGAGCCCAAGACCGGCACCGACGGCACCATGTCGTGGACGGTGGACGTGCTCAACCCGCGCACCGGGGACGACTTCGTTCTCGGCCTGAAGGAGATCACCCTGCCCGACGGCATGACGCGGCCCTACTCGATGTGGCTGTCGGGCGAGTACCCGCGCGCGCTGGACGGGTTGTGCAAGATCCTCTCGCTCGACATGCGGGTGCTCGATCCGGCCTGGATCGGCATGAAGCTGCGCAAACTGCTCGACTTTCCCGAGCCGCTGGGCGATTTCATGGCCTTCGTACCCGGCAGCCGCAAGCAGGAAACCTTTCCCTCGACGCTGTCCTACCTGGCGCGCCTCATCCTGCACCGTTACGCCATGCTCGGCATCCTCGATGAGAGCGGCCTGCCGCGGCGCGAGATGGGGATCCTTGAAACGCCGGCGCCGGGACGGGTCCGCGTCATGCAGGGCGGCCAGTGCCCCGAGTGCGGCAACCACACCCTGATCCGCAAGGACGGCTGCGACTACTGCACGGCCTGCGGTTACGTCGGCGTCTGCGGCTAGGACGCGCCAAACAGCAGCCGTCACAGAACAGGAAGCTGGACCGGGTGAGGGCCTTTCCTCCTAGCTCTGGAGGAAGGTCCTCACCCAAAGCAGCCCGGCGACCGACTTCGCATCGCTGATGCGCCCCGTGCGCACCCAGTCGAGCGCCTCGCCGAACGGCAGCACGAAGGTCTCCAGGAACTCGTCGTCATCCAGCTGCGCGCCGCGCTGCTCCAGCCCGCGCGCCAGGTAGATCTCGATCACCTCGTCGGTGTAGGCCACCGACGGATGGATCACACCGAGACGCGCCCAGTCGCGCGCCACATAACCGGTTTCCTCGCGCAGCTCGCGCTGCGCGGTCTGCAAATGCGGCTCGCCCGGGTCGAGCTTGCCGGCCGGCAGCTCGATCAGGATGCGCCCGTGCGGGTAGCGGAACTGGCGTTCGAGCAGCACGCGCCCGTCGTCGAACAGCGGCACGATCACCGCCGCGCCGGGATGGCGGATGTACTCGCGCACCGCCGAGCGGCCGTTCGGCAGCCGCACCCGGTCGCGCCGCACGTGCAGCAGGACGCCCGTGTAGACCTCCTCGCCCTCGAGGAACTGCTCCGCGAGGCCGGCGTCACCGTCGTCGTGGGCGCCGTCGCCGGGCACGACCGCTAGCCGTCGCTCACAGTGCGCGGATGGCGGCGAAGCAGATCTGCATCAGCGGCTGCGGCAGGATGCCGAGCGCGAGCAGCGCCAGGCCATTCGCCGAGAGCAGCGTGCGCATTTCGCGCGGCCCTTCGACCGGCCCCGCCTCCACCGGCTCGTCGAAGTACATCAGCTTGACGATGCGCAGGTAATAGAACGCGCCGACCAGCGACAGCAGCACGGCCGTCACCGCGAGCCCGATCTGTCCAGCCGACACCGCGGCCGACAGCACCGCCAGCTTGGCGTAGAAGCCCGCCGTCGGCGGGATGCCGGCGAGCGAGAACATCAGCACCAGCATGAGGAACGCGTACCAGGGGTTGCGCCGGTTGAGCCCCTTCATGTCCTCGAGCGTCTCGCACTCGAAGCCGGCGCGCGACAGGTAGAGCAGCATGCCGAAGGCGCCGAGCGACATGAGGACGTAGACCACGACGTAGAACATCGCCGCGGCATAGGCGTCCGGCGCATTGAGCGTGTTGCCGCCGACCACCCCGGAAAGCAGCCCGAGCAGCATGAAGCCCATGTGCGCGATCGTCGAGTACGCCAGCATGCGCTTGAGATTGGTCTGGGCGATGGCACTGATATTGCCGAGCGCCATCGACAGCACCGCCAGGACGGCGAGCATCTGCTGCCAGTCCGCGGCCACGTCGAGCAGGCCGTTGACCAGCAGCCGGATCGCCATGGCGAAGGCCGCGAGCTTGGGCGCGGAGCCGATCACCAGGGTGATGGCGGTCGGCGCACCATGGTAGACGTCCGGGATCCACATATGGAACGGCACCAGGCCGAGCTTGAACGCGAGGCCGGCGACCATGAAGACCACGCCGAAGACCAGGAACTGCCGCTCGGTGTCGCTCGCCGCGAGCGTCCTGACCTTCTGCGCCACCTCCGAGATGGTCAGTGTGCCCGTGGCGCCGTAAATCATCGACATGCCGTACAGCAGCAGCCCCGAGGCGAGCGCGCCGAGCACGAAGTACTTCATCGCCGCCTCGATCGAGGTCGCCGAGTCGCGGTTGAGCGCCACCATGGCATACAGGCAGAGCGACAGCAGCTCGAGCCCGAGGTAAATCGTGAGGAAGCTGTTCGCGCTCATCATGATCATCATGCCGAGCAGCGCGAACAGCAGCAGAGCAAGGAACTCGCCCTTGAACAGCTGCCGGTCGAGCAGGTACTGGCGCGAGTAGACCAGCGCCGCGCCGACCGCAATGTAGGCGCAGAGCTTCAGCACGTTCGACATCGCATCGGCCACGAACAGCCCGTTGAACAGCAGGAGCCGCGACGGCCCGGTGCCCCACTGCACGAACAGGGTGCTGAGCACCGCCAGCAGCAGGACGAGCTGCGCGCCGACATAGGACGCGGTGCGACGCTCGGTCTTGGAAAAGCGATCGGCAATCAGCAGCGCCGAGGTGCCGAGCAGGACGACCACCTCCGGCAGGACGGGCAGGTGGTCAATGAGCGTGATCGCGGTCGCGGAGGCCATGGGGTCAGATCTTGGAGGCGGCAACGTGCCGCAGCAGGTCCGCGACCGAAGCGTGCATCACCTCGGTGAACGGCAGTGGATACAGGCCCATGAACAGGACCGCCGCGGCCAGCAGGCCGAGCACGACGAACTCGCGCGGGTTGAGATCGGTGAGTGCCGCCACGCGTTCATTGCCGACGGCACCGAAGATCACCCGCTTGACCATCCAAAGCGTGTAGGCCGCACCGAACACCAGCGTCGTGCCCGCGGCGACCGCGATCCAGAAATTCGCTTTCACCGCGCCCATGATGACCATGAATTCGCCGACGAAGCCGCTGGTCGCCGGCAGCCCGGCGTTGGCCATCGCGAACAGCATCATCAGCGTGGCGAACTTGGGCATGGTGTTCACCACGCCACCGTAGTCCGAGATCATGCGCGAATGCATGCGGTCGTACATCACGCCGACGCAGAGGAACAGGGCGGCCGAGACGAAACCGTGCGAGATCATCTGGATCAGCCCGCCCTCGACGCCGTAGGCGTTGAAGATGAAGAAGCCGAGCGTGACGAAACCCATGTGCGAGATCGACGAGTAGGCAATCAGCTTCTTCATGTCGGTCTGCACCAGGGCGACCAGCCCGATGTAGACCACGGCGACCAGCGATAGCGCGATCATGAACCAGGCGAGCTCGCGCGAGGCATCTGGCAGGATCGGCAGCGTGAAGCGCACGAAGCCGTAGGCACCGAGCTTCAGCATGATCGCCGCCAGCACCACCGAACCGCCCGTCGGCGCCTCGACGTGCGCATCGGGCAGCCAGGTGTGGACCGGCCACATCGGCACCTTGACCGCGAAGGCGAGCAGGAAGCCGAAGAACAGCAGCACCTGCACGCCGAGCGGGAGCGGCAGCGTGTGCCAGTCGAGAATCGCGAAGCTGCCGCCCGAGGCGTTGTACAGGTACAGCACCGCGACCAGCATCAGCAGCGAGCCGGCCAGCGTGTAGAGGAAGAACTTCAACGCGGCATAGACCCTGTTGGGGCCGCCCCACACGCCGATGATGATGAACATCGGGATCAGCGTGGCCTCGAAGAAGACGTAGAACAGCACGCCGTCGAGCGCCGCGAACACCCCGTTCATCACGCCGGAGAGGACGAGGAAGGCGGCGTAGTACTGTGCCACGCGGCTTTCGATCACGGTCCAGCCGGCGATCACGACGAGAATGGTGATGAAGCTGTTCAACAGCACGAACAGCACGCTGATACCGTCCACGCCGAGGTGATAGTTCACGCTGAAGCGCGGAATCCAGGGCACGAACTCGACGAACTGCATGGCGCCCGAGGCGGCGTTGAACCCGGTGTAGAGCGGGATCGCGACCACGAAGCCGAGCAGCGCCCCGGCCAGCGCCAGGCCGCGCTGCAGGGCCGCGCTGCGATCGCCGCCGGTGGCGAGGACCCCCAGCCCGGCGAGCACCGGGACCCAGATGGCAAGTGAAAGGTACGGTACGCCAGCGGACATGATTCAGGCCTTGAACACGCGCAGGACCCACATCAGCCCGAGGACACCGAGCAACATGGCGAAGGCGTAGCGATAGAGAAAGCCGGACTGCAGCTGGCGCACGATGCCGGCGAACCAGCCCATCAGTCGTGCCGAGCCGTTGATGATGACGCCGTCGATCACGGTCTGGTCGCCGCCGCGCCACAGGCCACGGCCGATGGCGCGCGCGCCGCCGGCGAACAGCCAGGCGTAGAGCTCGTCGAAGCCGTACTTGCGCTCGACCAGGGCATAGAGCGGGCCAAACGCGATCGCGATGCGCTTCGGCAGGTCGACGCGAATGGTGTACAGATACCAGGCCACCACCGCGCCGCTGAGCGCGAGCCAGAACGCGTTTCCGGCCAGACCATGCAGGAGAAAGCTCCATAGACCGTGGTAACCAGCGGTCAATTTCGCGATCGCGTCATGCGGCGGCCGCACGAACAAGCTCGTGCCGAAGTAATCGCCCATGACGAAGCGACCGATCCACCAGCCCGCCGCCACCGAGGGGATCGCGAGCAGCACCAGGGGCACGGTGACCACCTTCGGCGACTCGTGAATGTGCGCGCGCAGCTGCGCGTCCATGCGCGGAACGCCGTGGAAGGTCATGAACAGCAGGCGGAAGGAGTAGACGCCCCCGGCGAACACCGCCGCCAGCAGCAGCCAGAACGCGAATCCGGCGCCCGCGACGCTCGACTCGTGCACTGCCTCGATGATCGCGTCCTTGGAGAAGAACCCGGAAAACGGCGGCAGGCCGGCGTTCGCCAGCGCGCCGATCAGCATCGTGAAGTAGGTGATCGGCATGAGCTTGCGCAGGCCGCCCATGCGACGCATGTCCTGCTCGTGGTGCAGCGCGATGATCACCGAGCCGGCGCCGAGGAAGAGCACCGCCTTGAAAAAGGCATGCGTCATGAGGTGGAAGATGCCCGCGGAGTACGCCGACGCGCCGAGCGCCGCGGTCATGTAGCCGAGCTGCGAGAGTGTCGAATAGGCCACCACGCGCTTGATGTCGTACTGCGTGATCGCCACCAGCGCCATCGCCGCGGCGGTCAGCGCGCCGATCACCAGCACCAGCGAGAGCGCCGTCTCCGACCACTCGAACAGCGGCGACATGCGCGCCACCATGAAGATGCCCGCCGTCACCATGGTTGCGGCATGGATCAGGGCCGAGATCGGCGTCGGGCCTTCCATCGAGTCAGGCAGCCAGACGTGCAGCGGGAATTGCGCGCTCTTGCCCATCGCGCCGATGAACAGGCAGATGCACACCACCGTCAGCAGCAGCGAGGCGCCGCCACCGGGGATCAGGTCGATGGTCTGGCCCGCCATCGCCGGCGCGCGCTCGAACACGGCCGCGTAGTCGAGGGTACCGAAATTCGCCAGCACCAGGCCAATGCCGAGGACGAAGCCGAAATCGCCCACCCGGTTCACCAGGAAGGCCTTCAGGTTGGCGTAGATCGCGCTCTCGCGCGTGTACCAGAACCCGATCAGCAGGTAGGACACCAGGCCGACCGCCTCCCAGCCGAAGAACAGCTGCAGGAAGTTGTTGCTCATCACCAGCATCAGCATCGAGAAGGTGAAGAGCGAAATGTAGGAGAAGAAGCGCTGGTAGCCGGGGTCGTCGGCCATGTAGCCGATGGTGTAGACGTGCACCATCAGCGAGACGAAGGTGACGACCACCATCATCAGTGCCGTGAGCCGGTCGATGAGGAAGCCGACCTCGAGCCGGGTGTCGCCCATCGTGACCCAGGTGTAGACCGAGCCGTTGAAGCTGTTGCCCGCGAGCACGTCGGAGAACACGACGCAGGAGGCGACGAACGCGATGGCCACCGAAAGGATCGTCACCCAGTGTGCACCGGCGCGGCCGATCGCACGCCCCCCCAGGCCCGCGATCAGGCTGCCGGCCAGCGGCGCGAGCGGCACGAGGAGGTACAGCGCCTTCATCGAGGTCATCGGATCAGCCCTTCAACCGGTCGAGGTCTTCGACGTTGATCGTGCTGAGATTGCGGAACAGCACCACCAGGATGGCCAGGCCGATGGCCGACTCGGCGGCCGCCACCGTCAGGATGAAGAACACGAAGATCTGGCCCGAGATGTCGCCGAGGAAATGCGAAAAGGCGACGAAGTTCATGTTGACCGCGAGCAGCATCAGCTCGATCGCCATCAGCAGAACGATGATGTTCTTGCGGTTGAGGAAAATGCCGACCACCGCGATGGCGAACAGCAGCGCACCGAGCACCAGGAAATGCGACAGGGTCAGGGTCACTGGTCCCTCTCCGCGGGCATCGAGATGCTCTGCACGCGCTCGCTGCGGCGCACCCGGATCTGCTCGGCCGGGTCGAGGCGCCGGCTGTCCTTGCGCCGGCGCAGCGTCAACGCGATCGCGGCAACGATCGCCACCAGCAGGATGACCGCCGCAATCTCGAAGGCGTAGACATAGTCGGTGTAGATCAGCCGGCCGAGCACCCGCGTGTTGCCGACGCCCGGTGGCGGCTCGAGCGGCCGGCCGGTGAACCCCGCGTAGCGGCTCGCCAGCAGGAGCGCCATTTCCGCGGCCATCAGCGCGCCGACCACCGCACCGAGCGGCAGGTACTGCCAGAAGCCCTCGCGCAGCCGCTCCAGGTTGATGTCGAGCATCATGACGACGAACAGGAACAGCACCATCACCGCGCCGACGTAGACCAGGACCAGCGCGAGGGCGAGAAATTCCGCGCGCAGCAGCAGCCAGAGCCCCGCGCCGGTGAAGAACGCGAGCACCAGGAACAGCGCCGCATGCACCGGGTTGCGCGCGGTGATCACGCGCAGCGCCGCGAGCAGCAGCACCGTGGCGAAAAAGTAGAAAACGATGGTCTCGAACATTTGTTGTTTTGATCCGCCGAGCGGTCTCCCTCTATCCGGGTCCGGCCGCCCTATCGGTACGGCGCGTCCGCGGCCCGGTCCGCCGCAATCATGTCCTCGTAACGATTACCCACTGCGAGCAGCATCGGCTTGGTGTAATACAGGTCGCCGCGGCGCTCGCCGTGGTACTCCAGGATGCGCGTCTCGACGATGGCATCGACCGGGCAGGCCTCTTCGCAGTACCCGCAGAAGATGCACTTGGTGAGGTCGATGTCGTAGCGCGTGGTGCGTCGCGTGCCGTCGGCGCGCTGCTCCGACTCGATGTGGATCGCCAGCGCCGGGCAGACCGCCTCGCACAGCTTGCAGGCGATGCAGCGCTCTTCGCCGTTCGGGTAGCGGCGCAGCGCGTGCAGGCCGCGGAATCGCGGGCTGAGCGGCGTCTTTTCCTCGGGAAACTGCACGGTGATCTTGCGCGCAAACAGATGCCGACCGGTCAGCGCGAGCCCCCGGAACAGCTCGAGCAGCAGGAAGGCGCGGAAAAACTCGATCACGCGCGTCATGCCATTCTCCTCATTTCCAGATGTTCCACGGCGTCTGCATCCACAGCCCAATCACCGCGATCCAGACCAGCGTCAGGGGGATGAACACCTTCCAGCCGAGCCGCATGATCTGGTCGTAGCGGTAGCGCGGGAAGGTCGCGCGGATCCAGAGGAACATCGACGCGACCAGAAAGACCTTGAGGAACAGCCAGCCGAAGGGCGGCACCAGTTCGAACAGCATGGAATCGATCGGCGCCTGCCAGCCGCCGAAGAACATGATCACGGTGAGCGTCGCGATGAGGATCATGTTGGCGTACTCGGCCAGAAAGAACAGCGCGAACGTCATGCCGGAGTACTCGACCATGTGGCCTGCGACGATCTCCGACTCGCCCTCGACGACGTCGAACGGCGCCCGGTTGGTCTCGGCGACGCCGGACGTGAAGTACACGAACAGCATCGGCAGCAGCGGCAGCCAGTTCCAGGACAGGAAATTGAGCCCCATCGACGCGAAGCGGCCCTGGGTCTGGCCGTGGACGATGTCGGTCAGGTTGAGGCTGCCCGACACCATCAGCACGACGACCAGCGCGAAGCCCATCGCCAGCTCGTAGGACACCATCTGAGCCGCCGAGCGCATCGCGCCGAGAAAGGCGTACTTGGAATTCGTCGCCCAGCCCGAAATGATCACGCCGTACACGCCGAGCGAGGTCATCGCCAGCAGGTAGAGCAGGCCGGCGTTGACGTCGGCCAGCACCACCTCGGGGGCGAAGGGCATCACCGCCCAGGCCGCCAGCGCAGGCATGATCGCGAGCATCGGGCCGATGAGGTAAAGCGCCGGGCTGGCCTGCGTCGGCAGGATGATTTCCTTGAACAGCAGCTTGATGCCGTCGGCGATCGGCTGCAGCAGTCCGAGCGGGCCGACCCGGTTGGGGCCGATGCGGATCTGCATCCAGCCGATCAGCTTGCGCTCCCACAGCGTCAGGTAGGCCACGCAGAGCATCAGCGGGGCCACGATCAGCACGATGAAGACGAGCGAGGTCACCAGCGTGTAGACCGCCGAGCCCCACTCGGGGCCGAGCTGGGATTCGGAGAACGCGCGCAGCGCGCCGAGCGCCTGGTCGGTATTCATCTAGGCCACCTGCTCCACGCTGGCCTTTTCCAGCGTCAGCACGCCGAACATCGCGCCCAGCCCCGCGGTCGTCGCATGCGCTGCGGCCACGCGTACGCAGTCGTCGGGCAGGCCGTCGTCCAGCGCGGCGCTGAGCGCCGCTTCGCCGCTGCCCTGGCGCAGGCGCAGCGGCGTGCCCGGCGCGAGCTCGAGCCGCTGCATCAGCGCGCTGTTCATCCAGGCGCGCGGCGCGCGCGCGTCCGCCGTGCGCTGCAGCGACACGGCACGCCGCACCAGCGGATCGGCGAAGTAGATCGGCACGTCCGCGATGCGCTCGACGCCGTCGACCCGAGCGGCGCCCGCGGCCTGCGGCGCCCGCTCGATGCGGTTCGACAGCCGAGAAGCGACATCGCTGCCGGCCAGGCAGGCGTCGCGCACGTCCTCGCTGCTGTTGGCATCGAAGCCGTCGAGCCCGAGCAGATTGCCGAGCACGCGCAGCACCTTCCAGCCCGGGCGCGTCTCGCCCAGCGGATACACGGCGCCGTGGAAGCTCTGCACGCGGCCCTCGGTGCTGACGAAGCTGCCCGAGGTTTCGGCGAACGGCGCGATCGGCAGCATGACCTGCGCAGTGTCCGCGGCAGGATGCCAGAACGGCGAGAGGGCGACGACGAATTCGGCCTGCTGCAGGGCGGCCCGCGCCGCCTGCGGATCGGCGCAATCGAGCTCGGGTTCCGCGCCGAGCAACAGGTAGGCCTTGCGCGGCCGCTCGAGCATCTCGCGCGCGTTCGCGCCGCAGGGCAGACCGGCCAGATAACCGCCGACCGAGTTCGCTGCCTCACCGAGAAAGCCGAGCCGCGCGCCGAGCGATTCGGCGAGCGCCTGCGCCTGGGCGTGGATCTGCGCCGCCTGGGGATGCTGCTGCGCGAAATTGCCGAGCAGCACCGCAACGTTCTTGCCCGAGGCGAGGCTCGCACCGATCGGGCCATCGCGCAGCGCGGCGAGTGCCGCCGGCAGCGCCGACGGCGCGACGATCGACTTGTTGGCGACCGGCATCAGCAGCGCGTCGTCGCTGCAGTGCAGGATATTGACCTGCGCACCGCGCTTCGCCGCCTGACGCAGGCGCTGCGCGATCAGCGGATGGTCCTTGCGCAGGAACGAGCCGACGATGAGCACGCGGTCGAGCGTGTCCAGATCGGCAATCGGCATCCCGAGCCAGGGCACGCCGACGCGCTTGCCATCCGCGCTGAAGTCGGTCTGGCGCAGGCGGAAGTCGGCGCTGCCCCCGAGCCCCTGCGCGAGCTGCGCCGCAAGCGCAAGTTCTTCGAGCGTCGCATGCGGGCTGGCGAGCACGCCGACGTCGGCCCCGGCGCCGCGCAGACCCTCGGCCACGCGCTCGAGCGCGGTTTGCCAGTCGGTCTCCTTCCAGCCCGTGGCGTCGCGCAGCATCGGCTTCGAGAGCCGCTCGCTGCTCTCCAGCGCCTCGTAGGAATAGCGATCCTTGTCGGACAGCCAGCACTCGTTGATCGCCTCGTTCTCGAGCGGCAGGACGCGCTTCACTTTGTTCTGCTTGACCTGGACCACCAGGTTGGCGCCGAGGCCGTCGTGCGGCGAGACCGACTTGCGCCGCGCCAGCTCCCAGCTGCGGGCGCTGTAGCGGAACGGCTTCGAGGTGAGCGCCCCCACCGGGCAGAGGTCGATCATGTTGCCGGAGAGCTCCGAGTCGACGGTCTTGCCGACGAAGGCGACGATCTCTGCATGCTCGCCGCGGTTGATCATGCCGAGCTCCATGACGCCGGCGATCTCCTGGCCGAAGCGCACGCAGCGTGTGCACTGGATGCAGCGCGACATTTCCTCGGCCGCGACCAGCGGACCGATGTCCTTGTGCAGGACGACACGCTTTTCCTCGGCGTAGCGCGATCCCGCCTTGCCGTAGCCGACCGCGAGGTCCTGCAGCTGGCATTCGCCGCCCTGGTCGCAGATCGGGCAATCCAGCGGATGGTTGATGAGCAGGAACTCCATCACCCCGTTCTGCGCCGTCTTCGCGACCGGCGACTGCGTCAGCACCTTCATGCCCTCGGCAACCGGCGTGGCGCAGGCCGGCAGCGGCTTGGGCGCCTTTTCGACCTCGACCAGGCACATGCGGCAGTTCGCCGCGATCGACAGCTTGCGGTGGTAGCAGAAATGCGGAATGTAGATGCCGAGGCGGTTCGCCGCCTCCATCACGGTCGTACCCGGCTCGACCTCGAGCGTCCTGCCGTCGATCTCGACGTTCACCATAGGGGTTCCTATGCCGCCTTCGCCACGGCGCCGCCCGCGCCGGCGCCCGCGCCGGAACGGCCATATTTGGGCTCGACATCGACGCCCTGCACCATGCAGCGCCGCTGCTCGATGTGGTACTCGAACTCGGGGCGGAAATGCTTGAGGAAGCTCTTCACCGGCAGCGCGGCGGCATCGCCCAGTGCGCAGATCGTGCGCCCGGCGATGTTGTCGGCCACGTTGTCGAGCAGCGCGAGGTCCTCGGCACGGCCGAGCCCGTTCTCGATGCGGTGCACGACGCGGTAGAGCCAGCCGGTGCCCTCGCGGCAGGGCGTGCACTGGCCGCAGGACTCCTCGTAGTAGAAGTAGGACAGGCGCTCGAGCGCGCGCACCATGCAGGTGGTCTCGTCCATCACGATCACCGCGCCCGAGCCGAGCATCGAGCCCGCCTTGGCGATCGAGTCGTAGTCCATGTCGGTCGCCAGCATGATGTCGGCCGGCAGCACCGGCATCGACGAGCCGCCGGGAATCACCGCCTTCAGCTTGCGCCCGCCGCGCACGCCGCCCGCCATCTCGAGCAGCTTGGCGAACGGCGTTCCGAGCCCCACCTCGTAGTTGCCCGGCCGGTTGACGTGCCCGGTCACCGAAAAGAGCTTCGTGCCGCCGTTGTTGGGCCGGCCGAGCTCGAGGTAGGCGTCGCCACCTTTGCGGATGATCCAGGGCACGGCGGCGAAGGTTTCGGTGTTGTTGATCGTCGTCGGCCTGCCGTACAGGCCGAAGCTGGCCGGAAACGGCGGCTTGAAGCGCGGCTGGCCTTTCTTGCCTTCGAGCGACTCGAGCAGCGCCGTCTCTTCGCCGCAGATGTAGGCGCCAAAGCCCGGATGCGCGTGGATCTCGAAGCTGAATCCGGAGCCGAGGATGTTGGCCCCGAGATAGCCCGCGGCGCGCGCCTCGTCCAGCGCCTCTTCGAAGCGCTCGTACAGCTCCCAGATCTCGCCGTGGATGTAGTTGTAGCCGACGCTCGCCCCGGTGGCGTAGCCGGCGATGATCATGCCCTCGATCACCGCGTGCGGGTTGTAGCGCAGGAGATCCCGGTCCTTGCAGGTCCCCGGCTCGCCCTCGTCGGAGTTGCACACCATGTACTTCGCGCCGCTGGTCTGCTTGGGCATGAACGACCACTTCAGCCCGGTCGGAAATCCCGCACCGCCGCGCCCGCGGAGCGCCGATTTCTTCACCTCGGCGATGACGGCGTCCGGCGCGACCTTGTCGGCGAGCAGCTTTTTCAGCGCCGCGTAGCCATCGCGCCGGGCGTAATCCGCGAGGCGCCAGTTGGCGCCGTCGAGGCCCGCCATCAGGATCGCGTCAGGTCCGTAGTCGAGCATGTCAGGCGCTCCTCGACAGCTCGTCGAGCAGTGCATCGAGCCGTTCCTTCGACATGAAGTCGCACATCCGCTTGTTATTGACCAGGACCACCGGCGACATGGCGCAGGCGCCCATGCATTCGCCTTCCTTGAGGGTGAAGCGCCCGTCCGCCGTCGTCTCGTTGAAGTCGACGCCGAGCTTGTGCTTGAGGTAGTCGGCCGCGTCCAGCGAACCCTGCAGCCCGCAGGGCAGGCAGGTGCAGACCGTGAGCTTGTACTTCCCGGTCGGCTCCAGGTTGTACATGTTGTAGAAGGTCGCCACCTCGTAGACCGCCACCGGCGGCATCCCGAGGATCTCGGCCACCGCGTCGAGCGTTTCCGTCGCCAACCAGCCCTTCTCGTCCTGCGCGATAATGAGCGCGGCCATCACCGCGGACTGCTTCTGGTCCGGCGGGTACTTCGCGATTTCGCGGTCAATTTTCCTCAGGGACTCAGCCGACAGCATGCGCGTCACCGATCGATCTCTCCGAACACGATATCCAGGGTGCTGATGATCGCCACCGCGTCGGCCAGCATGTGGCCGCGCGCCATCTTGTCGATCGCCGAAAGGTGCGTGAACGCCGGCGAGCGCAGCCGCATGCGGTAGGGCTTGTTGGCGCCGTCGGAGACGAAGTACACGCCGAACTCCCCTTTCGGCCCCTCGACGCCCGCGTACGACTCACCCTCGGGCACGTGCATACCCTCGGTGAAGAGCTTGAAGTGATGGATCAGCTCTTCCATGTTCGATTTCATGTCGACGCGCGCGGGCGGCGCCACCTTGTGGTCGTCGGTGATCACCGGCCCCGGGTTCTCGCGCAGCCAGTCCACGCACTGCTTGATGATGCGGTTCGACTGCCGCATCTCGTCGACGCGCACCAGGTAGCGGTCGTAGGTGTCGCCGTTCTTGCCGACGACGACGTCGAAATCGAGCCGATCGTAGACCTCGTAGGGCTGCTTCTTGCGCAGGTCCCAGGCGACCCCGGAGCCACGCAGCATCGGCCCGGTGAAGCCCCAGGCCAGCGCCTGCTCCGGCGAGACCACGCCGATGCCGACGGTACGCTGCTTCCAGATGCGGTTGTCGGTCAGCAGCGTTTCGTAATCGTCGACGCACTTCGGGAAGCGCTCGGTGAACGCCTCGATGAAATCGAGCAGCGAGCCCTGCCGATCGCGGTTCATCTCTTCGAGCGCACGCGCATTGCGCGTGTGCTGCGCCTGGTATCTCGGCATCGCGTCCGGCAAGTCGCGGTAGACCCCGCCGGGGCGGTAGTAGGCGGCATGCATGCGCGCACCCGAGACCGCCTCGTAGCAATCGAGCAGGTCCTCGCGCTCGCGAAAGCCGTAAAGGAAAACGGTCATCGCACCCAGGTCGAGGCCGAGCGTCGCGACGCCGAAGATATGATTCAGGATGCGCGTGATCTCGTCGAACATCACGCGGATGTACTGCGCCCGGATCGGCACCTCGATCTGCAGCAGCTTCTCCACCGCCATGCAGTACGCGTGCTCGCTGCACATCATCGAGATGTAGTCCAGCCGATCCATGTAGGGCAGCGACTGCACGTAGGTGCGCTGCTCGGCAAGCTTCTCGGTCGCACGGTGCAGCAGGCCGATGTGCGGGTCGGCGCGCTGCACCACTTCGCCGTCCATCTCCAGCACCAGGCGCAGCACGCCATGCGCCGCCGGGTGCTGGGGTCCAAGGTTGACCGTGTAATTGCGGATCTCGGCCATCGCCCTACTCACGCTCGCCGTAGCCGGCCTCGCGCACCACCCGCGGGGTGACTTCGCGCGGCTCGATGGTGACCGGCTCGTACACGATGCGCCGCTGCTCCGGGTCGTAGCGCATCTCGACGGTGCCGGACATCGGAAAGTCCTTGCGGAACGGGTGACCGACGAAGCCGTAGTCGGTGAGGATGCGGCGCAGGTCGGGGTGACCTTCGAACACGATGCCGAACAGGTCGAAGGCCTCGCGCTCGAACCAGTTGACGCTCGGCCAGAGCTCGATCACCGAGTCGAGTTTCGGCAGCGCATCGTCCGGGCAGAACACGCGCAGGCGCAGGCGCCAGTTGTGCTCGATCGAAAGCAGCTGCAGCGCCACGGCGAAGCGCTCGCGCGGCCAGGGCCTGTCGCCGTAGGTCGAATAGTCGAGGCCGCAGAGATCGATCAGCTGCGCAAAGCGCAGCTCGGCATGGTCGCGCAGGGTCTGCGCGACCGAAAGGTAATCGGCCGCCCGCACTTCCAGCGTCAGCTCGCCGAGCCGCTCGGAGAGCGACACCACGCGCTCGCCCAGCACGCCGCGCAGGCGATCGTGCAGACGTTGCAGCTTTGGGGTCATGGCCATGCCGTGCGCGGTCTCGTTTTTACGTTTCTGCGTTCTTACGTTCTGGCGTTCGTCTGTGCCGGGTCTGGATCGGTGGCGGCTCAGCGCGCGATGGTGTTGGTCCGCTTGATCTTGTTCTGCAGCTGGATGATCCCGTAGAGCAGCGCCTCGGGGGTCGGCGGACAGCCCGGCACGTAGATGTCGACCGGAATGATGCGGTCGCAGCCGCGCACCACGGAGTACGAGTAGTGGTAATAGCCGCCGCCGTTCGCACAGGAGCCCATCGAGATCACCCAGCGCGGCTCGGGCATCTGGTCGTACACCTTGCGCAGCGCCGGCGCCATCTTGTTGCACAGCGTGCCGGCGACGATCATCACGTCCGCCTGGCGCGGGCTCGGGCGGAAGACGACGCCGAAGCGGTCGAGGTCGTAGCGCGATGCGCCGGTGTGCATCATCTCGATGGCGCAGCAGGCCAGCCCGAAGGTCATCGGCCACATCGACCCGGTGCGCGTCCAGTTGATCAGCTTGTCCGCGCTGGTGGTGATGAAGCCCTGCTGCAGTACGCCCTCGATGCTCACGCGACCGCTCCTATTCCCACTCCAGCGCGCCGGTCATCCACTCGTAGACGAACCCGACCACCAGGATGGCGAGAAAAATCATCATCGACACGAAGCCGAACAGCCCGATGTCCTTGAGCGCGACCGCCCAGGGGAAGAGGAACGCGATCTCCAGGTCGAAGAGGATGAACAGGATCGCGACCAGGTAGTAACGCACGTCGAACTTCATGCGCGCGTCTTCGAAGGCCTCGAAGCCGCACTCGTAGGGCGAGAGCTTTTCCGGGTCGGGATTGTGCGGCCCGAGCAGCCGGCCGAGGACCATCGGCACGACGCCGACGCCGAGCCCGACCAGGATGAAGAGCAGGATGGGAAAGTATTCGGTCAGCATCTCTGGCAGCGCTCTCGGCTTCACCCGCTCGGGGTGCGGCCCTGTGTTCTGGTGCCCACGAGCAGACTCGAACTGCTACGGCTGTTTAGGCCACTAGCCCCTCAAGCTAGCGTGTCTACCAATTTCACCACGTGGGCATGAATTGTTCAGGCGCGATTATCCCCCATTCCGGCCATTGCGTTTCGTTCTCGGCCGCGGTGAGCCCACAGGTTCGCTGCGCCTTGCCTCGCGACCCCTCGGGCGAGCCTCAATTCGGCACTTTCTTCGATGCCGGCCCATCCGGCGCCGCGGACTCCTTCGGCACCGGAACGTCCTCCGGCGCCTTGCGCTCGACGGGTTGCGGCTTCACCGACTCCATCACGCTGCCGCCGGCTTGCGGCTTGTTGGTCGCAAGGTAGGTGAGCCCGAGGCTCGACAGGAAGAACGCGGTCGCCATGACGGCGGTGGTACGCGAAAGGAAGTTCGCCGAACCGGTCGCGCCGAACAGGCTGCTCGAGGCGCCGCCGCCGAATCCGGAGCCCATGTCGGCCCCCTTGCCATGCTGCAACAGGACCAGGCCGATGATGCCGAGAGCGATCACCACGTGCGCTGCGAGTAAGACTTTCAACCAGAAATCCATGACATCCTCATGTGCTCGCGGTCTGCGCCTGCGCCGCTGCGACGATGGCGAGAAACTCATCCGCCACCAGCGAAGCGCCACCGATCAGACCGCCGTCCACGTCAGGCATCGCGAAGATCGCCGCGGCATTCGCCGCCTTCACGCTGCCGCCATACAAAATGCGCACCGCCTGCGCCACGGCAGCGTCCTGCCGGGCGAGGCGCCCGCGCAAAAACGCGTGCACCGCCTGCGCCTGCTCGGCGCTTGCCGTCTTGCCGGTGCCGATTGCCCAGACCGGCTCATAGGCAATGACCGCGCGGGCGAATGCCGCCGCGCCCGATGAGGCAAGCACGGCCTCGAGCTGGGCGTCGACCACCGCCTCGGTACGACCCGCCTCGCGCGCCTCGAGCGTCTCGCCGACGCAGAGGATCGGCGTCAGTCCGCCCGCCTGGGCAGCGGCGAACTTCTGCGCCACCTGGGCGTCGGTCTCGCCGAACAGCTGCCTGCGCTCCGAGTGCCCGACGATGGCGTAACGGCAGCCAAACTCCGCGAGCATCGCTGCGGACACTTCGCCCGTGAAGGCCCCGGAGGGATGCTCGCTCACGTTCTGCGCGCCCCAGGCAATCGCCGAGCCGGCCAGCCGCGCGGCCACCTGCTCCAGATAGGGATAGGGCACGCACACCGCACAGGCGTCGTCCGCGGGCTGCGCGCCGCGCGGGCCGAAGCCGGCGCGCAGCGCATCGAGCAGGCCTGCGTTCGCCTGCCGGCTGCCGTGCATCTTCCAGTTGCCGGCTACCAGCCGAGCGCGCATGCCTGTCCCATAGAAAACACGCGAGTTTACTCTGCGGGAGATGCCCGGTCAACGAAAAAGGGCATGAGAGATCAATCAGTTGCGGCAATTTCTGGCGGCGCAACAAAGCCCCGCGCGATCAACCCGCAAGCCTGCCGTCGCGGCGCCGGTAAACCCCCGCCACGACGTCGCCCGCCAGGCGCGGCGCAACCTCGGACAGCGTCGCGTCAAGCCGCCGCACCAGGCGCTCGGTGAGCGGCGCCAGCAGCCGCGGCAGCCGCACCGCGCGCGCCAGCGCGCTCGCCTCCTCCGCGTACAGGCGCAGCAGCGCGAGCAGCAGCTGTTCGAAGGCCTCGGCGGAATACTGCGCCTGGATCACGGCGCGCAGGCGCGTACGGGCTGGCCAGTGCAGCAGCAGCCGGTAGGCCGCATCGAGCAGCCGCTCGATGCGCCGCAGGCGCACGGGCGCCACGCGCGCATACGAAATCTCCAGGCGCAGCGGAAAGTCCTCGAGTCGGCGCAGGAACTCGCGGTCGATCGCCTTGGTGGCCTCGAGCACGCGTTCGGCGTCCTGCGCGCCCGGCGCCGTCGCACGCGCCGCCGCGGCCGCGGCGGCATGAAAGGCGAGTGCGTCCTTGCGCACTTCCTTGCTGACGTTGAGGGCGAGCAGCGGCTCGACGTGCGGCAGCACCAGGCGCAGCGCGGAGGTCGCGCGCAGCGTCTCGAGGCTGCGACGGCTGAAGGCCTGCAGCAGTCGGCCGTTGAGCGTGGCCAGGTGCGCGGCGCGGTCCATCGGCCGTGACGGGGTGACGTAACCCGGGGGACCCGGAGCCCGGCGTGCCGCGCCGGGCGCGAGCTTCACGACCCGGTGGGCTTCACCGCGCGATGCATGCCGATCATTCCCGCGAAGATCGTCTTGTAGGAGACGTCGCGATAACCGATCTCCTCGAGCAGGAGCGACAACTCATCCGCCGAGTAGAACATCTCGAGCGCGTTGATGAAGTACTTCTTGCAGTTGAGCGCCACCGGGCCGCTGCGAAACACGAACCCGGTAAACGACAGGCAGAAGCGCAGATAGGCGTAATACATCTTCTCGACCGCCGGGTTCGCCGGCCGCAGCATGTCACAGTGATGGAAGCGCCCGCCAGGCTTGAGCACGCGCAGAATCTCGCTCGCTACGCGCTTGATGCGCAGGTGGCGCGAGGCAAACTGCAGTGTCACGACGTCGAAGTGGTTGTCCGGAAACGGCAGTTCGTGCACGTCGCCGATGGTGCTGTGAATGTGGAAGCCCCGCGCCCGCGCGCGCTCCTGGCCGACCGCCTGCATCTCCGCGCTGCGATCCATCGCGTGCACATCGAGACTCGGCTCGCGTGCCAGCAGCGCGATGCCGACCGCGTTGGTGCCCGCGCAGACGTCGAGCACGCGCTCGCCCGGATGGATCGGGATCGTCGACATGAACTGACTGAGGAACCAGTTCCACAGCCCGAGGCTGGCAACGTTGTTGGCGCGGTCGTAATACGGTGCGACGTCCGCAAACACGACATCGAGCTGCTGCGACCAGACATCGTTGAAACGTTCCTCGCGCGCGATCTCGCGCGTCGCAATCGGCGGTGGGCTCATCGGCGCAAACTCTCCTCTCGCCCGAACGGGGGATGGCCTCGCTCGGTTCGTGTTATTCGGCTGCCGGGCAAATTATCGGCGCCGAGGCCAGCCTGTCAATCAGGCTGCCGGCAACCGCAGCAGATAGACGGCCGCGGCCAGGGTCCCGGCGATGGCGACGGCGTAGACCAGCGTCGCGACAAGCGTGTCGGCGCGCACGCCCAGGTCATAGCAGGTGATGCGCAGGCGATGCGCGGCGCTCCACAGCGACAGGAAGATCACGACCCCCAGGCCGAGCTTCACCAGCCCGTGCGAGGCGAAGGCGCGCAGCGCCTCGTAGGCGAGCAGCTCGGGCACGTGGCCGAGCCCGGCAAGCAGCGTGAGCAGAATCAGCGCCGGCGTGAGAAAGGCCGTGAGCGTGCCGCCCGCGGCGAACGGGCCCCAGACGATCGGCTTGTTCGATTGCGCCATGGTCAGAATGCTCCGGCCAGCCAGAGGACGACGAGCGAAACCAGCGCCCAACCGGCGTAATGCGCGCCCGCAATGACCCCGTCGGGCAGAAAATTCTCGCCCAGCTGCACCGGCATCGCCTTCGGCGTGAGCCGGAACCAGGTGATGCTGTGATACGCGGAGAACGCCAGCGCAAAGAGATGGAACACGATCGCGCCCGGCGAGGCGAGCGCCTCAAGAAAGCCCGCATACGCCTCGGGCCCCTCCGCGAGACGCTTCAGGCCGAGCACCAGCATCAGCGTGTAGGCGCCGATGAAGAAGCAGGAGAACTCGCGCGCCATGTAGCGCACATAGCGCGGATGGCGCAGGAACCAGAGCGTGCGTGGCAGCTCGCGCAGGTAGGGCTTGCGGGTCACTTGTTCAGCCATGGCATCGTATGTGCAAGGTACCAGTCGATGGTGCTCTTGATCTTCACCCGCTGCAGCGCGGCCGCCGGATCGACGTGCTCGGGGCAGACCTCGGAGCAAGCGCCGGTGAAGGAGCACTCCCAGACCCCCTCGGTCGCGGCGATCTCCTCCTGGCGCTCTGCACGTCCGCCATCGCGTGAATCCTGGTTCCAGCGGTGGGCGAGCGAGATCGCCGCCGGCCCCATGAACTTGGGGATCATGCCGTATTCCGGGCAGGCCGCGTAGCACAGCATGCAGTTGATGCACAGCGTGAACTGCTTGTAGCGCTTGAGCTGCGCCGGCGTCTGGCGGTATTCGCCTGCCTCGATCGGCTTCGCTTCCTTCGGGATCAGGTAGGGCTTGACCCGCGTCAGCTTGGCGATGAAGTCGTCGATCACCGTCACCAGGTCGCGCTCGACCGGGAAGTGGGCGAGCGGCTCGACGCGGATCACCCCCGGGTAATCCCGCAGGAAGGACTTGCAGGCCAGCTTCGGCTCGCCGTTGATCATCATGCCGCAGCTGCCGCAGACCGCCATGTGGCAGGACCAGCGGTAGGCGAGCGTCGGGTCGACGGTTTCCTTGACGTGGTTGAGCGCATCGAGCACCACCCATTCCTCGCGGCAGGTCACCGAGTAGCGCTGGAAATGCGGCGTGCGATCCGTCTCCGGGTTGTAGCGCAGCACGTCCAGCTCGACCCTGCGCTCGCTCATGCATGGCCTCCGGAGTAGTCGCGCACGCCAGGCTGCGACTTGGTGATCACCACCTCGCCGTAGCTGATGCGCGGCGCGGCCTCGCCCTGGTAATGCGCCAGCGAATGCTTCAGGAAGCGCGCATCGTCGCGCTCGGGGCAATCGAGCCGCTGGTGCGCGCCGCGCGATTCCCTGCGCTCGAGCGCGCTCACCGCCACCGCCTCGGCGCAGTCGAGCATCGAGCCGAGCTCGAGCGCCTGCAGCAGGTCGGTGTTGTAGACGTTGGTCTTGTCGTGCAGCTCGATGTTGGCGTAGCGGCGGCGCAGCGTTGCGAGCGTGGCACAGGCCTCGGTGAGGCCCTCGCCGCTGCGGTAGATGCCGGCATGCTGCTCGAGCGTATGCATCATCGCCTTGCGCAGCCCGGCGATCGATTCGCCGCCGCCGCTGCGCTGGAACAGCGCACGCACCTGTCCGCGCGCGCTTTCCGCGCGCGCGTCGATCGCCTGCGCATTGCCGCGTGCCGATCCGCTGGCGAGATACTCCATCGCGCTCAGCGCCGCACGCCGGCCGAACACCAGCAGCTCGGTGAGCGAATTCGAGCCGAGGCGGTTGGCGCCGTTGATGCTGACGCAGGCGCATTCGCCCGCCGCGTACAGCCCGGCAAGCGGCGTCGCGGCGCGGATGTCGGTGTGGATGCCGCCCATCATGTAGTGCACCACCGGTCGCACCGGCACCGGGTCGCGCACCGGGTCGACCCCCATGTAGCTGATCGACATGTCGCGCACCAGCGGCAGGCGCTCGTTGATCTTCTTCTCGCCCAGATGCCGCATGTCGAGCAGCATCGCGTCGCCCCACTCGGTGGCGACCATGTTGCCCTTCTTCTGCTCGTGCCAGAAGGCCTGGCTCAGGCGGTCGCGCGGACCCAGCTCCATGGTCTTCAGCACCGGCTTGCCGAGCGGCGTTTCCGGTCCCATGCCGTAATCCTGCAGGAAGCGCCGCCCCTGCTTGTTGAGCAGCACCCCGCCCTCGCCGCGGCAGGCTTCCGTCAACAGCGTGCCCGTGCTCGGCAGCCCGGTCGGGTGGTACTGCACGAACTCCATGTCCTTCAACGGCACGCCCGCCCGGTAGGCGAGCGCCATGCCGTCGCCGGTCTTGATCGCGCCGTTGGTGGTGAACGGGAACATGCGGCCCGCGCCGCCACCGGCGACGATCACCGCGCGGGCGCGGAACTGCCGGATCTGCCCGCTGCGCATCTCGATTGCGGTCAGCCCCTGGCAGCAGCCGTCGTCCACCAGCAGCTCGGTGGCATAGAACTCGTCATAGCGCGTGATCGAGGGGAACTGCAGCGAGGTCTGGAACAGGGTGTGCAGGATGTGAAAGCCCGTCTTGTCGGCAGCGAACCAGGTGCGCTGTTTCTTCATGCCGCCGAAAGGCCGCACCGCCACCGAGCCATCCGTCTCCCGGCTCCAGGGGCAGCCCCAGTGCTCGAGCTGCAGCAGTTCCTTCGGCGCCTCCTGCACGAGGATGTCGACGGCGTCCTGATCGCAGAGCCAGTCGCCGCCGCCCACCGTGTCGTTGAAATGCTGCTCCAGACTGTCGTCCGACTTGATCACGCCCGCCGCGCCGCCCTCGGCCGCGCAGGTGTGGCTGCGCATCGGATAGACCTTTGAAATCAGCGCGATGCGCAGCCCGGGGTCGGCCTGCGCGATGGCGATGGCGGCGCGCAACCCGGCGCCGCCGGCGCCGATGATCGCGATGTCGCTGGTTATTGTTTCCATTGTTTAGGGCGCAGCTTACACCGCGGGCTCAGGCGCCACGTTTCATCCAGATCAAATGCGGCGTTCGATGCGGCGCTCAGCCCGCGCGCCGCCCGGCACAGCGTGCGACGCAGTCCGGGACCGACTGACCGCGTCGCGCACCCGCGTCCTGCGCGACGGCGTTGACCGCCGAAATCACCCCCGTGGCCCACATCGAACGGCAATCGCCGATGCGCGCGCTCATGCAATCGACCGTCGCCGCCGGCATGCCGCGCGCCGCGAGCACCGGCAGGCGGGTCAGGCCGGCGCCGTCAGCGCCGATTCCGGCATCGTTGAACACCGCCGCACGGGCGGCCACGGGCAGCGCGCTCTCCGGCCGCCCGCCCTGCAGCGCGCCGTGCGAGCCGATGACCAGGATACGGCCCGCGTCCTCGTCGCGCAGCAGTCCGAGCGAGTCGAGCCCCCAGACTTCCGGCGCATCGGCAGCGAGCAGGGCACGGCCTTCGGTGTACGCCGGTGGCGCCGCGTGCGGCGCCGGCGCCGCGCTGAGCCGCACGGCCGCATCGCGCACCGGCATGCCGGGCGCGACGCCACAGCCTGCGGCCCAGGCGTTGGCATGGCTGATGCGCCCACGCGCCAGCATGTCCGCGCCATCGCCGATGCGCGCGCTGGAATGCGCCGCGGTCGCGGCCGCCATGCCGATCGCCTCGAGCTCGGCCAGCGCGGCGATGCCCGCGCCGTCCTTGCCGACGCCGGCGTCGTTCAGGATCACCGCATGGGCACCGGCCTGCGCGGCGTACGTCCCGGCGATGCGGCCGCCGTGCGAGCCTGCGACGAGCACGGCGCCGCGCACCTCGGCGCCGAGCTCGGTCACGCTCTCCGCAGTGACGATCGCCCGCATGCGCCGCGCCTAGCGCGCGGGCTTCTTCGCCAGCTCGCGCGCAACCGACAGGATCGCCTCCGGCGTCACGCGCGTCACCGCCTCGAGCGACGACGCATAACCCACCGGGATGCGCGGCGCGCCGAGTCGGCGCACCGGAACGCCGAGCGTTTCGGCCACCACGGCCGCGATCTCCGCGCCGAAGCCTCCGACCTGCACGGCTTCGTGCGCCACAAGCAGGCGACGCGTCTTGCGCAGCGAAGCGAAAACGGTTTCGCGATCCCAGGGCCAGATGGTGCGCAGATCGATCACCTCGAGCGACAGGCCCTCGGCCTGCGCCGCCTCGGCCGCGCGCAGCGCGTCGTGCAGCGTGCGAGACCAGGTCACCAGCGTCACGTCGCTGCCGGCGCGGCGCACTGCGGCGACGCCGAGACGCTCGACACGCGCGGCATCGACCTCCTCCTCCAGGCCCCAGAGCTCCTTGTGCTCCATGTAGATCACCGGATCGCCGCAGGCGATCGCCGCCGCGAGCAGGCCGCAGTTGTCCTGCGGCGTCGCCGGTGCGACGACCACCAGACCCGGGATGTGCGCGAACCAGGTCTCCAGGCTTTGCGAATGCTGCGCCGCCGATCCCTGCCACAGACCGATCGGCATGCGCGCGACGAGCGGCACGCGGCCCTGGCCACCGAACATGTAGCGCGCCTTGGCCGCCTGATTGACCACCTCGTCCATCGCGCACAGGGCGAAGTCGACCACGCGCATCTCGACCACCGGTCGCAGGCCGGCGAGTGCCATGCCGACCGCGGCCCCCATGATGGTCGCCTCGGAAATCGGCGTGTCGATGACGCGCTCGGCACCGAAGGTCTGCTGCAGGCCGCGGTACTGGCCGAACACGCCACCGCGGCCGACGTCCTCGCCGAGCGCAACGACCAGCGCGTCCTGCTGCATGGCGGCATGCAGCGCACTGCAGGATGCCTGCGCGTAGCTCAGTCGCGCCATCGTCCCGCGCCTGTGTCCTGAATGTCGGTGTACGCCTCGGCATCCGGCGGCGAGGGCGCGGCGTCCGCCGCCGCCACCGCCGCGGCAACCTCGGCCTGCGCCTCGGCATCGATTGCCGCGAGCACGGCCCGCACGCCCCCGATCGCCGCGATGCGGATCGCCGCCAGCTCGAGCGGATCCTGCTCGAGCGCGCGCGCCACCTCGTCGTGGCTGCGATAGCCCGCCGCGTCGACCGACACGTGGCCCTTGATGCGGTAGGTCACCGCATGCAGGAAACGCGGGCCGCCGTGCGCGCGGATCTGCGCGGTGAGCGCTGCGGCCGCGGCGTCGACCACGAAGATGTCGTTGCCGTTCACCGCCAGTCCCGGCACGCCGATCGCCTGCGCGCGGGCCAGTGCCCCTTCGCCCGCGGTCATCGCGCCCGTCGCGGTGGTCGCCGACCAGCGGTTGTCCTCGCAGACGAACAGCACCGGCAGGCGGTGAATGCCGGCCCAGTTCAACCCTTCGAGGAACGGGCCGCGGTTGATCGCGCCGTCGCCGAAAAAACAGGCCACCAGCGCCCCGCCGCCGCGCACGCGCAGCGCATGCGCCGCGCCGACGGCGATCGGGATGCCCGCCGCGACCACGCCGTTTGCGCCCAGCATGCCGACCGAAAAATCGGCGATGTGCATCGAGCCGCCCTTGCCGCCGTTGTAGCCGGTGGCACGGCCAAACAGCTCGCACATCATGCGCTCGATCGATGCGCCCTTGGCAATGCTGTGGCCGTGGCCGCGATGCGTCGAGGTGAGCAGGTCGTCCGCGCGGAGCTGCGCGCAGACGCCCGCGGCAACGGCCTCCTGGCCGGTCGACAGGTGCAATGGGCCGCGCACCTTGGCCTGCGCGAGGCTCGCGCCGAAGGCCGCGACGCCGCCCTTGGAGGCCTCCTCGGCAGCGTTCTCGAACGCACGGATGCGCGCCATGGTGCGGTACAGCGCCTGCGCGTGCGCCAGAGACATTGCGGTTTCGGACATGGGCGGTGCGCGCGGGCAGGGTCAGCCGAAGCGACCCGTGATGTAGTCCTCCGTCTCCTGCTTCTTCGGCTTGATGAAGATCGTGTCGGTGACATCGAACTCGACCAGCTCGCCGAGGAACATGTAGCCGGTGAAATCCGACACGCGCGCCGCCTGCTGCATGTTGTGCGTGACGATCACCACCGTGTAATCGTTCTTCAGCTCGTGGATCAGCTCCTCGATGCGCGCGGTCGAGATCGGGTCGAGCGCCGAGCAGGGCTCGTCGAGCAGCAGCACCTCGGGCCGGATGGCGATGCCGCGCGCGATGCACAGCCGCTGCTGCTGGCCGCCCGACAGGCTGTTGCCGTTCTGCTTGAGCTTGTCCTTGACCTCGTCCCACAGCGCAGCGCGCGACAGCGCCCACTCGACGCGCTCGTCCATGTCGCGCTTGCCCATGCGCTCGAACAGCCGCACGCCGAAAGCGATGTTCTCGTAGATCGACATCGGGAACGGCGTCGGCTTCTGGAACACCATGCCGATCTTGGCGCGCAGCAGCGCCACGTCCTGCCGGCTGTCGAGCAGGTTCTCGCCGCCCATCAGCACCTCGCCCTCGGCGCGCTGCTCGGGGTAGAGGGAATACATGCGGTTGAAGGTGCGCAGCAGCGTCGACTTGCCGCAGCCCGAGGGGCCGATGAACGCGGTCACCCGGCGCTCCGGCACGTCGAGCGAGATCGACTTCAGCGCGTGAAAGGCGCCGTAGTAGAAATTCAGGTTTCGCACCTGCAGCTTGGGCGCGGTCTCGCCCGCAGTGCCGCTGCGCGTCGGGACTTCCATGCGCATGGCCTGCCTTGGCGCGGTCGCTTGTGCTTGCATCGGCTCGTCCATTTAGTTGCGTTTCCTGAACAGGGTGCGTGCCAGGATGTTCAAAAACAGCACCGCGAGCGTGATCAGCGCCGCGCCACCCCAGGCCAGCCGGTTCCAGTCCTCGTAGGGACTCATGGCAAATTGGAAGATCACCACCGGCAGATTGGCCATCGGCGCATTCAGATTGGTCGACCAGAACTGGTTGTTGAGCGCGGTGAACAGCAGCGGCGCGGTCTCGCCGCTGATGCGCGCGACCGCGAGCAGGAGCCCGGTCAGGATGCCGGTGCGCGCGGCGCGATAGGTCACCATGGTCACGACCTTCCAGGCCGGCGCGCCGAGCGCGGCCGCGGCCTCGCGCAGGCTGTTCGGCACCAGGCGCAGCATGTCATCGGTGGTGCGCACCACGACCGGAATCACGATCAGGCCGAGCGCGAAGGCGCCGGCCAAGCCGGAGAAATGCTTGACCTGCGCGACGAACACGGCATAGACGAACAGGCCGATGACGATCGACGGTGCGGAAAGCAGCACGTCGTTCAGGAAGCGCGTCGCTGCGGCCAGCCAACTGCGCTTGCCGAACTCGGCGAGGTAGGTCCCCGCGAGGATGCCGATCGGCGTGCCGAGCAGCGTGCCGACGCCGACGATGATCAGGCTGCCGACGATGGCATTCGCCAGGCCGCCGTCGCTGCCCGGCGGCGGCGTCATCTGCGTGTAGAAGGAGACGCGCAGCAGCGCGGCGCCACCTTCGGTGAGCAGCGTGCCGAGGATCCAGACCAGCCAGAACAGGCCGAAGGCGAGCGTCAGCGCCGAGAGCACGATCATCGCGATGTGCCTGCGCCGGCGCGCACGGTAGATCGGATTGCTCGGGTTGATCGCGCTCATGGCTGCGGGGACCTAGGTCCGCGTCCCTTCGCCGCGCGCCAGGCGCATCAGCAGCAGCTTCGACAGCCCGAGCACCACCGTCGTAATGAGGAACAGGATCAGGCCGAGTTCGATCAGCGCCGAGTAGTACAGGTCGCCGACGGCCTCGGTGAATTCGTTGGCGAGCGCGGAGGCGATGCTGTTGCCGGGCGCCATGAGCGACGTGGCGAGGCGGTGCGCGTTGCCGATGACGAAGGTCACCGCCATGGTCTCGCCCAGCGCGCGGCCCAGGCCAAGCATGATGCCGCCGATCACGCCCACCTTGGTGTAGGGCAGCACCACGCGCCAGACCACCTCCCAGGTCGTCGCGCCCAGGCCGTAGGCCGACTCCTTGAGCAGCGGCGGCACCAGCTCGAAGACGTCGCGCATCACCGCGGTGATGAACGGGATCACCATGATGGACAGGATGAGGCCCGCGGTCAGCATGCCGATGCCGAGCGGCGGCCCCTCGAACAGCGCGCCGAGCAGCGGCAGCTCGCCCAGCGTATCGACCAGCAGCGGCTGCAGATGGGCCTGGAACAGCGGCACGAACACGAACAGGCCCCACATGCCGTAGATGATCGAGGGAATCGCCGCCAGCAGCTCGATCGCCGTGCCGAGCGGGCGGCGCAGCCAGGGCGGCGAGAGCTCGGTGAGGAACAGCGCGATGCCGAAGCTCACCGGCACGCCGATCAGCATCGCGATCAGCGAGGTCACCAGGGTGCCGTAGATCGGCACCAGGGCGCCGAATTCCTCCTGCACCGGGTCCCACTCCGCGCTCCACAGAAAACCCAGGCCGTACTTCTTCAGCGTCAGCTCGCTGCCGATCACCAGGGTGACGAGCACCGCGAGCAGGAGGCCGAAGACGAACAGCGCAAAGAAACGCGTCAGATTCTCGAACGCGACGTCCTTCCAGCGTGCCTGGGCGATGCGCTGCGTCGGTGCGACGCGATCGGCGACGGCGCTCATCGCGGCTGCAGGGGCACAGGGTCTTGAAGTACGGTCAGCATCGGCGGCGGTCGGCGACCTTCGGTCCGCATTCTAAGCGGATCCCCGGGACACCAACAAAAAGGGCGGCCCCCGAGACCGCCCTTGCGCCCGCGCGCCGCACGCGCGTGCCGCGCGCCCTGTGTCGCCGTGACTCAGTAAATGGACTTTCCGGCTGCGTCCTTGATGTCCCTCCACTTCCCGGCGATCAGCTTGACGACCGGCGCCGGCATCGCCACGTAATCGAGCGCCGCCGCCATCGGGTCGCCGTTCTTGAACGACCACTCGAAGAACTTCAGCACTTCCTTCGCCGCCGCCGCATTGTCCTGCTTGACGTGCATCAGGATGAACGAGGCGCCCGTAATCGGCCAGCTCGCCTTGCCGGGCTGGTCGGTGAGGATCACCGCCATGCCGGGCGTGCCGGCCCAGTCCGCGCCCGCGGCCGCGGCCTTGAACGAATCCTGGTCGGGCTCGACGGCGCCACCGTCATGGTTGAGCATCCTGGCGTGCGCCAGCTTGTTCTGCTTGGCGTAGGCGTACTCGACGTAGCCGATCGAGCCCGTGATGCGGCCGACGTAGTTCGCCACACCCTCGTTGCCCTTGCCGCCGACGCCGGTGGGCCACTTCACCGCAGTGCCCTCGCCGACGCCCGACTTCCACGCCGGGCTCGCCTTGGACAGGTAGTTGGTGAACAGGAACGTGGTGCCCGAGCCATCCGAGCGGTGCACCACCGAGATCGCCTTGTCCGGCAGTTTTGCGCCCGGGCTGAGCGTGGCGATCGCCGGGTCGTTCCACTTCTTGATCTTGCCGAGATAGATGTCGGCGAGCACTGCGCCGCTCAGCGTGATCTGTCCGGCAGTCACGCCCTTGACGTTGTAGACCGGCACCACGCCGCCCATGATGGCGGGAAACTGCATCATGCCGTCCTTGGCGAGATCCGCGGCCGAGAGCGGTTTGTCGGAGGCGCCGAAATGCACGGTCTTGGCGCGGATCTGCTTGATGCCGCCGCCCGAGCCGATCGACTGGTAGTTCATGCCGTTGCCGGTCGCCTTCTTGTAGGCGTCGGCCCACTTGGCGTAGATCGGGTACGGGAAGGTGGCGCCGGCGCCGGTAATGTCCGCTGCGTGCGCCCCAGCGGCCAGTACCACGGCCGCAACGAATCCCGCACCGCGCAACAAGAACGTTTTCTGCATCATGGGTTTTTGGTCCTGTTCGAGAAGATTAGGTTCGCTATCGCAACAGGAGCTTAGCGGGAAACTATTTCAGTTTCATGACAAGCCTCAATGGCGCTCACTGCCGCGGGCGGCGGCCCGCACCGCGCCGGCACGCGCATACCAAGCGGCGCTTCGATTGACCAGACGCGCGACCGAGAGCATCACCGGCACTTCGATCAGCACGCCGACCACGGTCGCCAGCGCAGCGCCGGAATCGAAGCCGAACAGGCTGATCGCCACCGCGACCGCGAGCTCGAAGAAGTTGCTCGCGCCGATCAGCGCCGACGGGCCGGCGACGCTGTGCGCGACGCCCAGGCGGCGATTGAGCAGGTAGGCGATGCCCGAGTTGAGGTAGACCTGGATCGTGATCGGCACCGCGAGCATCGCGATCACCAGCGGCTGCTCGAGGATCTGGCCGCCCTGGAATCCGAACAACAGAACGAGCGTCAGCAGCAACGCGCCGATGGAGACCGGCTGCAGCCACGCAAGCGTACGCGCCAGCGCACCCTCGCCCCGCGCAAGCAGCCAACGCCGCCCGAGCTGCGCCACGATCACCGGCACGACGATGTAGAGCACCACCGACGTCAGCAGCGTGTCCCAAGGCACGCTGATCGACGACAGGCCAAGCAGCAGGGCGACGATCGGCGCGAAGGCGAACACCATAATGGTGTCGTTGAGTGCCACCTGGGTGAGCGTGAAGTACGGATCGCCCCGGGTAAGCTGGCTCCAGACGAACACCATCGCCGTGCACGGCGCCGCCGCGAGCAGGATGAGGCCGGCCACGTAGCTGTCGAGCTGCTCTGAGGGTAGGTACGGCGCGAAGACCAGGCGGATGAAGATCCAGGCGAGCAGCGCCATCGAGAACGGCTTCAGCGCCCAGTTCACGCCGAGCGTCACCGCGATACCGCGCCAGTGCTGGCGCACCTGGCCGAGCGCACCGAAATCGATCTTCAGCAGCATCGGAATGATCATCACCCAGATGAGCAACCCGACCGGGATATTCACCCGCGCGATCTCCATGCGCCCGAGCGCCTGGACCGGCGCCGGCAGCAGCTGGCCGAGCGCAATGCCGGCGACGATGCACAGGAACACCCACAGCGTCAGCCAGCGCTCGAAGACGCCCATCGCCGCAGGCGCTTTGGAGGCGGCCGAGTGCGTCGCGGCGCCGCTCACTGCGTCCGCAGCGCTGCGGCGCTGCGCGCGATTTCGCCGAGGGTGTGCGCAGCCGTTGCGGGATCGAGCGACTCGACGGACGCATTCAGCAGGAGATCGATGCGCTTCGACAGCTCGGCGAACGCCCGTGCGAAGGCCCCTCGCTTATCGTCGTCGCTGCCCCCGATCCTCGCCGGATCGTTCACGCCCCAGTGCGCCGTGACCGGCCGACCGGGCCAGAACGGACAGACTTCGCCCGCGGCCTGGTCGCAGACCGTGAGCACGAAATCCATCGCCGGCGCGCCCGGCCGCGCAAACTCATCCCAGCTCTTGGAGTGCAGCCCGCTCGTGTCAATCCCGCGGCCCGCGAGCAGCTCTAGAGCGAAGCGATTCACCGTCTCCTGCGGATGGCTGCCTGCGCTGTAGGCGACGAAGCGGCCTGTGCCAGCGCTGTTCAGGTAAGCCTCGGCCATGATCGAGCGCGCCGAGTTCCCGGTACACAGGAAAAGGATTCGAAGTGGATACCGAGCCGGTGTACGCATGCAACGGTCTGCCAACGGGGGATCTGTCGGCGGAAATAACCCAGGCTACCGATACCGTATGACCAGTTCGTTACAGCGGCCGACGCAAGCGTCAGCCCCCGACCGCCGCGCGCACCGCGCCGGCGATCGATTCGGCGGTCTGCTGGATGCGCTCGCGCGGCTCGCCTTCGACCATCACGCGCAGCACCGGCTCGGTCCCTGAGGGACGCAGCAGCACCCGGCCGCGCCCGTCGAGCGCGCGCTCGGCGTCGCTTTGCGCACGGCGGATCGCGCCGTTCGCGGCCCAGTCGAAATCCGGCGGCACCCGCACGTTGATCAGCACCTGCGGGTACAGCGTGAGCCCCGCGGTCAGCTGCGGCAGCCGCTGGCCGGTTTCGCGCAGCGCGGCGAGCACCTGCAGGGCGGAAACGATGCCGTCGCCGGTGGTGTGCCGGTCGAGGCAGATGATGTGGCCCGAGTTCTCGCCGCCGTAGAGCCAGCCGCGCTCGCGCAGGAGCTCGAGCACGTAGCGGTCGCCGACCGCCGCGCGCGCGAAGCCGATGCCCATGCCCGCAAGCGCCTGCTCGAGCGCGAGGTTGGTCATCTGCGTGCCGGCGACGCCGGCAATCGCCTCGCGCGCCGCACGCTGGCGCACGACGACGTAAAGCAGCTCGTCGCCATCGTAGACCCGGCCCGCATGATCGACCATCAGCACGCGGTCGGCGTCACCGTCGAGCGCGATGCCGAGCTCGGCGCCGTGCTCGCGCACCGCATCGCGGATGCGCTCGGGCGAGGTCGCGCCGTAGTGCGCGTTGATGTTGAAGCCATCGGGTTCGTTGCCGATGGCAACAACCTCGGCGCCCAGCTCGTGGAAAACGTGCGGCGCAATATGGTAGGCCGCGCCGTGCGCGCAGTCGACCACCAGTTTGACGCCGCGCAGGTCGAGCGACGCGGGCACGGTCGACTTGCAGAATTCAATGTAGCGCCCGGCGGCATCGTCCACGCGCTGCGCGCGGCCGAGGCGCGCCGCGTCGTTGCAGCCGATCGGCGCGTCCAGCATCCGCTCGATTTCGACCTCGGCGCCATCCGGCAGCTTGAAGCCGTCGCCCGAGAAGAACTTGATGCCGTTGTCCTCGAACGAGTTGTGCGAGGCGCTGATCACGACGCCCGCCGCGAGCCGCAAGGCACGGGTGAGATAGGCCACACCCGGCGTCGGCAGCGGCCCGCAGAGCTGCACGTCGACGCCGGCGGCGGAAAATCCCGCCTCGAGCGCCGCCTCGATCATGTAGCCCGAGATGCGCGTGTCCTTGCCGATCAGCACGCCCGGGCGCTCGCTGCCGAGCATCGGCGCGTGCCGTGCGGCGAGCACGCAGCCGGCCGCATAGCCGAGGCGCAGCGCGAAGTCCGCGGTGATCGGCGCGGTACCCACCGTGCCGCGCACGCCGTCGGTGCCGAAGTATTTTCTGCTCATGTTCGAGGGTCCTGAACGGCCTGCCACAGCGCGAGCACATCGCGCGTTTCGGCCACGTCGTGTACGCGCAGTATTTTCGCCCCGCCCTGCACGGCGAGCAATGCGGCCGCGAGGCTCGCGGCGAGCCGATCGCCGACCGGCCGGCCGGTGATGCGCCCGAGGGTCGACTTGCGCGACAGGCCGGCGAGCAGCGGCACGCCGAGGCCGCGGAACTCGGCGAGCCGGCCGAGCAGCGTGAGGTTGTGGGTCACGGTCTTGCCGAAGCCGAAACCGACGTCGGCGACGATGCGCGCGCGCGCAATGCCGGCGGCTTCCGCGGCCGCGATCCGCGCGGCGAGAAAGGCCTTCACTTCGCCGACCACGTCGGCGTAGTGCGGATCCGCCTGCATGGTGGCCGGGTCACCCTTTTTGTGCATCAGGCACACCGCGCAATCGGCTCGCGCGACCGCCTCGAGCGCACCGGGCGCGGTGAGCGCGTCGATGTCGTTGATCATCGAGGCACCTGCGTCGAGCACCGCGCGCATGACCGCGCCGCGGCGCGTGTCGACCGAGATCGGTACCGCAAGATCCTGCAGCGCGGCGAGTACCGGCAGCAGGCGGCGCAGCTCCTCGGCCTCGGACAGCGGCGCCGCGCCGGGGCGGGTCGACTCCGCGCCGATGTCGACGAGGGCGGCGCCCGCTTCGACCATGCGCCGCGCCTGCGCGGCCGCAGCAGCGGGTTCGAGAAACCGGCCGCCATCGGAAAACGAATCAGGCGTCACATTGACGACGCCCATCAGGCAAGGACGCGCGAGCGCGAGCGCAAAGCGCCCGCACTGCAAGGTCACTGGGGATTCCGGCGTGTCGCGGATCAGCCGGCGGCCGGGGCGGCGGCGCCCGCGGCGCCACTGTCGTTGGTCGAGCCCGAGCTCGGCGTCTGCGTCGCCGCCGGTTTGGGCGGGCGCGGCGGCCGGCCGGCCATGATGTCATTGATCTGATCGGCGTCGATGGTTTCCCATTCGAGCAGCGCCGCGGCCATCGCCTCGGCCTTGTCGCGGTTGTCCTCGATCAGCTTGCGAGCGAGCTGGTACTGCTCGTCGATGATGCGGCGAATCTCGCTGTCCACCTGCTGCATCGTGGTCTCGGACACGTTCTTGTGTGTGGTGATCGAGCGGCCGAGGAAGATCTCGCCCTCGTTCTCGCCGTACACCATGGGCCCCAGCGCGTCGGACATGCCCCATTGGGTGACCATGCGCCGCGCCAGGTCGGTCGCCCGCTCGAAGTCGTTCGCCGCGCCGGTGGTCATCTGCTGCATGAACACCTCCTCGGCGATGCGTCCGCCGAACAGCACCGCGATGGTGTTCAGCAGCCGGTCGCGGTCCTGGCTGTAGCGATCCTGCTCGGGCAGCTGCATGGTCACGCCGAGCGCGCGCCCGCGCGGGATGATCGTCACCTTGTGCACCGGGTCGGTCTTCGGCAGCATCTTCGCCACCAGCGCATGGCCCGATTCGTGGTACGCGGTGTTCCTGCGCTCCTCTTCCGGCATGACCATCGAGCGGCGCTCCGCGCCCATGATGATCTTGTCCTTGGCACGCTCGAAATCGTCCATGTCGACCACGCGCTTGTTGCCGCGCGCGGCGAACAGCGCC
>Ga0209536_100001775_pt1 | contig 35392 bp, 35 predicted proteins | sample DeeMarSeWOR28_12_FD_187461 | JGI IMG/M metagenome (GOLD analysis project Ga0209536, IMG submission 187461) | Marine sediment microbial communities from White Oak River estuary, North Carolina - WOR-2-8_12 (SPAdes) (version 2) | ecosystem: Environmental > Aquatic > Marine > Intertidal zone >...
GATGCGCCTCGACCACACCCCTGATCACTGATTAACACCGTTTCACCGTATCGTTCAAAGCCCGGCCTAAAGCCGGGCTTTGTGCTTCTGGTGGCTCCCTCCGGCAGCTATCGTATCGCCGCCTACACGCGCGCGGCGCATACGCTTGGCATGCCCATTCTGGTGGTTTCGAACAGCGCCCATTCGCTGGTGTCGGAAGTCGCCAGCGGCATCACCGTCGATTTCTCCCGGCCAGACCGGGCCTATGCCGACATCGTCGCCGCCATAGACGATCTGCAGGTTGCCTGTGTTCTCGCGACCGACGACAGTTGCGTCGAACTGTGCAGCCGCATAGCAGCCTTTCTCGGCCTGCCGCAAAACAGTACGCAGGCTGCATTGCTGACGCAGCGCAAGGACCTCGCGCGCGAGGCGCTGTCTGCCGCCGGCTGTAACACGCCGGCATACCAGCGCATCGAGATCGCCAGCGCGAGCCCAGCCCTGCTGACCATCGATTATCCGCTGGTGCTGAAACCGCTGGGGCTGTCCGCGAGCCGTGGCGTGATTCGCGCCAATGACGATGCCGAGTACATGGCCGCAGTCGCACGTATCGATGCCATTCTCGAGGCCACGGGGCAACAGGGAGTTCTGCGCGAGCACTTGCTGGTGGAATCCTATATCGACGGCGCCGAGTATGCGGTCGAGGGTTTCATGGTGGATGGTCAGTTCCGCCTGTTGACAATATTCGACAAGCCGGAACCGCTCACCGGCCCCTACTTTGAGGAAACCTACTACCTGACGCCCAGCCTGCTGGAGTCACGCCAGAAATCGGCCCTGATCGAAGAGGTCGCACGCTGTTGCGCCGCCTATGGGCTCGCCCAGGGTCCGGTACACGCCGAAGCACGGATCACCACCAACGGACCGGTACTACTCGAGCTGGCGGCGCGCACTATCGGCGGGCAATGCGGCCAGCTGATCGAGTTTTCGTTGCAACGCAAGCTCGAAGAGCTGGTTATCCAGGGTATGTGCGGCCTGACACCGGCAACCGCCGAAGCGGCCGATTCGGCCGGGGTATTGATGATTCCAATTACAAACAGCGGCATCCTGAAACGCGTGGAAGGTTTAACCGCGGCCCTGCAAACCGAGCACGTGCGCGATATCGAGATTCACATCAACCCCGGCTATGAGCTGATTCCGCTGCCCGAAGGGGCGAGTTATCTCGGTTTCATCTTCGCCCAGGCGCCCGACTACCAGCAAACCTATACCGCGCTGAAAAGCGCGTACGCGAAATTGAAATTCGTGACCCAACCGCGCTGGGATCTGCAACAGCTCGGCGGTTGAGTTACTTCTTGGATCCCGGCGGGCGAAAGCCTTCCGGAGTTTGACCAAGGTCGCCTTCCTTGAAGATGAAGCCGAGCATGTGCTGCTCGAGTATCTCCAGGCTTGCGGGGTCTATGGTCGACAGCCCGTTTTCATTGATGATCATGGTTTGCCGCTCGATCCATTTTTTCCAGCCCTCGGCGGAAACGTTGTCGAAAATGCGTTGCCCCAGTTCTCCGGGATATGGAACTCGCTCGAGGCCGGGGGCCTCGATGCCGATCACCACGCAATTAACCATTCTAGCCATGAACCCATCCACTCAGCAAAGCGGCTTAGCGCCGACAGGCCGGCTATGATAGCAAACTTGATCGCGATCAGAACACCTAAATGCGATTCCCCGGCATCATCGTTAGGGATGATAAATCAGCTTCCAGGGGGTTCCTTTGCGGGCAACTGATCACAGCTGCTGCGAGGATTTGTAGGCCGCCTGCAGAACCCATCGAGGCCTGGCGCAGGATAGTGTCACAGGTCTCGCTTCGCTAAAATTATCATCAGGTTATGCTTGCTTCTTCACGTTACATATATCAATTTCTGTTTAATTTACTATTATGATCATAAATGACAAAATGAAACGTAAACCAAAAAGGAGATGCGTTGTCACGCTATACAGCAAATAACGATCAGCAGTCCCCTATCAACTTCCAGATTCATAGCCACGGCGTCAGCGATACCGGTCGCGTCAGAACAAAAAATGAAGATTCGATATTGGTGCACGAGGACGAAAATGTCTGGGTCGTAGCCGATGGCATGGGTGGTCATCACGCGGGTGATTTTGCCAGCCAGACCATTACCAATAACCTGGGCCTGTTCAAGCAGCACGCTTCGCTGGACGACAGCATTCTGTTGCTGGAAGAAAATATCCACAATTCGAATGCGATGATCCGCAAGAAGTCCGGCAAGCTCGGCCGCAATGCGACCATTGGCAGCACCGTGGTCTGTGTTTATGTCTGGCACAACCTGCTGTTTACCCTCTGGGCCGGAGACAGCCGCCTGTATCGCTACCGCGATTCCAGGCTGGAGCGAATGACGGAGGATCATAGTTACGTCGAGGAACTCGTGCGCATGGGCAAGTTACAGGCTTGTGAAGCCGAGCAACACCCGGCGGCAAACGTCGTGTTACGTGCGATCGGCATCGACGATCAACTGCACCTGGATTTCGAATATTTCGAGTTACGCGACGGAGATATTTTTATCATTTGCTCCGACGGACTGTATAAAGATCTGGGGGAAACCAGAATAGGACCTATAATCGAAGCCCACGCCGATGATATGAAAATGCTGGCGGATAGTTTGCTTGCCAAATCGCTGGCGGCAGGCGGGACCGATAACATATCCATTATCACAATGAAAATTTGTCAAAAGGAAGACGATGTCTGACATCTGTGAATCGCTGATCAATGACTATATCGCGGGCGCCCTCAATATGAGCGACCTCGAACAGGGTCTGGCGAGCATCTTCGACGCCATTCCCAACGGTCACAGCAAAGCCCAGAAATACCTGCAGGTCCTGTACACTTCCGATGCGATCGATTCGCAGGGATTCACCCAGATTTCCGAAGTCATCTCGAGGGTGAATATCCAGTCTACGCTGAAAAACAGCCAGGAAACCGATATTTCCTACTTCGACGAAGACAAGACCATGCACCTGACCGATGCGTCGGATATCGTCGAGTCCTTCTCCGATGATGACGATAATGCTGACAGGACCATCATCGTGCGAGCTGGTAACACTGCGCTGGACTACGACAGGTCTGACGGTTCGATTGACTTCAGCGAAGAACTTTCGCCGCTGGCGCCCGTGGTCACCGAAAAGCCGGGTAAATCAGCGCGTTACGAAAACCTTGGACCAGGTGTCACGCTCAAGGAACGCTTCGTGTTGCTGGAAAAGCTCGGCCAGGGCGGCATGGGCGTGGTCTTCAAGGCAAAGGATCTGCTGAAGGTCGAGGCCAAAGACAAAGACCCGTACGTCGCCATAAAAGTTTTGACCGATGCCTTCAGGAAATATTCCGGCTCGTTCATTGCCTTGCAACGTGAAGCGAGCAAAGCGCAGCGTCTGGCGCACCCTAATATTGCCACGGTGTACGACTTCGACCGCGACGGCAATACCGTGTTCATGACGATGGAGTACCTGCAGGGCAAACCGCTGAACCAGCTTATCAAGGAACTCAGCAAGAAACCCCTGAAACTGGATCATGCACTGCACATCATCGAAGAGCTTTGCAGCGGACTGGCCTATGCGCATGAGAAAATGCTGATTCACTCCGACTTCAAGCCCGGGAACTGCTTTCTGCTCAACGACGGACACGTCAAGTTGCTCGATTTCGGTATCGCCAGGGCGAGTACCCAGACCGACGAGGAAAGAGACAATACGATGTTCGATCCGGCCAAGTTGAGTGCCGTCACACCAGCCTATGCCACCCCGGAAATGTTTGCCGGTATGAACCCGGACCCACGCGACGATATCTACGGTCTCGCCTGCGTTGCCTATCAGTTGCTCGCCGGTGGCAAGCATCCCTACAACAAGGTGGCCTCTCCGAAAATCAAGGAACTCGGCATCAAACCCAAGCCCATCAAGGGACTCAATCGGCGGCAGCAAAAGACCCTGATGAAAGCGCTGACCGTGGTGCGCGAAGACCGCATCGACAATGTCGACAAATTCGCCGAGGGCATGCGCTCGAAGAAATCACATTCCAAGTCCATCCTGCTGATCGCTCTGTTCCTTCTTGTCATCGGTATCGGCGTCGGTTACAAGCCCTTCCTCGAATTCCAGGCAGAACAGGAACTTTACGATAAAATCCAGTTAATCAAGAATGGCGACAAGGCCTTGATGATCGAAACAATCTGGTCGCTGGACCAACTGGATCCCGAACATCAGAAAATCATTTCGGTCGGGTTACGGCGGGAGATCATTACTTTTTATCGCGATCGAATTCGTGCTGTTTTCCGACCCAAGGAGGGTCTCTACGACTATCCACAGGCGCAGGACTTGCTGTTGCAGGCGAAAAAACATTACCCGGATTCGGTGGCACTATCGACGATCGAAGACCAGTTGAAAGAGCAGCGCGACCGCCTGCTGACTAGCCTGGTGTCGCTGTACAAACGATACTTCGATGCCAGGAAATTGATCAAGACCTCCAACGGAGAGGACTTGACGACGGTGCTTCCCATCATCAAACGCGTTGATCCGAAACACTATTTGCTCAAAGAACGGGCGCTATCCGATCTTTACCTGTCTGAATCCGAAAAACTCATCGCCGTCGGCCAGTTTGAGCGCGCGTCAACATACATTGTAACCGGCTTGAAGTTGTTTCCCGAAGACACCCGCCTGCAAAGTCTGTACAAGCAGATCAACGCACAAAAGCTGAATTGATGCATCAGCCCGTCTCACCGTTGCGTTTGCTCGCCAAGACCTATGCCAATGATCTGATCTCCCGGGAGCAGTACATTGAAATTCGTGCACAATTACTGAAACGGCTCGCGTCCAAAGGTAAGATCACCGACGCAGATCTGAAAAATTTCACCAAATTAGTCGATGTAGATGATTCTCCGCAATCGCAGCGTAGCTACACCCTGTCTGACTGGCTGATTATAAGTCTCGGCCTGGCCGCATCGGCTGTGCTCGCCTTCGTGCTCTACGGGTGATGCGGTAGTTCAGCTGTAATCGCGCCTGAAAATGCATTGTTCGCACTCGCTTTAGGCACCAGAAACAGTCCTGTTTCAATGCTATCGGTGAGATATACGGGTTAAGACTGCACGCAACTGCTGTGGGAGTTCAACCGGCTGGTTACTCGCCCGCTCGACATAAACGTGGACAAAGTGCCCCTGCGCAATCGCCGGCTCGCGTTCGGCGACGAATAAACCTATTTCGTAACGCACCGAGCTGCGCCCAAGGTGTCCAACACGAATGCAGGCCTCGATATCGCTCGGAAAGGCCGCACTGCTGAAGAAATTACAGTGGCTCTCCACGGCGAGACCGATAACCTCGCCTGCATGGATGTCGAGCACGCCCTGCTCGATCAGGAAACGGTTGATGGCGGTATCGAAGTAACTGTAGTACTGCACGTTGTTGATATGACCATAAATGTCATTATCCATCCAGCGCGTGGTGATGATTTGCGCATGTCGGTAATCGGCACGCACATCGGCATGTTGCCTTTCCATTTAAACGTCCTGAAGATTCTGTAGATTGCTAAACTGGCTGGCGGCATTCAAGCACAGAAATGCTCATCCACAAAGCGCGGGGCGCACAATTGATCGCCGCGGTCACGGCTGCCGGTAGCAATCTGCCCGTGTTCAGGAGCTTCACCGCAACCCTGGCGATATTTGTCTCCTGAAATGCGGTCTGAAAAACCTTGAACGGGCGCGCATGCAGATGACGACGATCAAAACGGCACAGTTTTTTCCCCGACCGGAATATGACTGATATACACTTGCCGGGTAAACTCTCCAGATAGCGGAAAACTGCGGGCAATACTTCATGGGTAACAAGATTCGAGTAGCGGTTTTATTCGGTGGCCGATCGGCCGAGCACGAAGTATCGCTGCAATCGGCGCGCAATGTTGTCAACGCCATCGACGCCGAAAAGTACGAAATCGTGTTGATCGGCATCGACCGCGCCGGGGCCTGGTTTCTGAACGAAAATTCGATCTCGTTGTTGAACGCCGACAATCCACGCCTGATCACGCTCACCAAGAGTAACCGGAGCATCTCTTTGGTTCCCAGCGACAAGGCCGGCATGCTGGTCGACCTGCAGGGCAATGCCATGCTACCCGCCATCGATGTCATATTCCCGGTATTGCACGGCCCCTACGGCGAGGACGGCTCCGTGCAGGGGCTCGCCAAGCTCGCCAACGTGGCCTGCGTCGGCAGCGACATTCTGGGCTCATCGATCGCCATGGATAAAGACGTGTCCAAGCGCCTGCTGCGCGATGCGGGCATTCCGGTTGCGCGCCATATCTGCCTGCGACGTAACGACCTGAGCAGTGAACTCAGCGGGCATCTGCAACAGGAATTCGGCTATCCGCTATACGTCAAGCCCGCCAACATGGGGTCGTCGGTGGGCGTGGTCAAAGTAGCGCATCCCGAGGGGCTCGAGGCAGCCATTGCTACCGCCCTGCAATACGACACCAAGGTAGTTATAGAAGAAACCATCAACGGGCGTGAAATCGAATGCTCGGTGCTCGGCAATGATGATCCAAGCGCTTCGGCGGTCGGCGAAATCGGCACCGACGACGGCTTTTACTCCTACGAAAAGAAATACATCGACGAAGATGGCGCCAGGCTGATTATCCCGGCCATCCTGAAGCCGGCAACCCTGGCACGCGTGCAGCAGACGGCCATCGCCGCCTTCAAGGCGCTGGAATCGAGGGGAATGGCGCGCGTCGATATGTTTCTGACCGCCGAGGATAAAATTTATGTCAACGAAATCAACACCATCCCCGGTTTTACGGCGATCAGCATGTATCCCAAGCTGTGGCTTGAATCAGGGCTTTCCTACACCGACCTGATAGACCGCCTGATACAGCTCGCGCTCGAGGAACACGCCGAGAAAAGCCGCCTGATCACCACCGGCTATTGAAGCTACCGCGCCTTTCTCCTGTCATCCCCGTAAATATCCATGGCGCAGTGAAATTGCGGCACTGTTGGCGCAGGACATAAAATTGTGCAAAGAGCGTGAAAGGGCCATTGAAAGTCAGCCGCAGTAGATCACATGTCCAAAACATCCTGCAGAACAGGGTCAGAATTCTCAAACACCGACGCAAAACTCGAATAGTGATGTGATCTGCTCGCATCCTCCCAACGTAGCCATTTGCATAAATAAGCTACATGATCGACTGAAACGGATGAAATTGACACTCCTTGCAGGTGCAATACTCCTGCTGCCGGCTTGCGCGAGCGGGCCTGATAAACTCCAGCCATATACCTTCAACGAAATACAGGTTATCAACAACTCAGACAGGTTGATCAGCAACATGACGGTGACCCTTACCGACAGTGGAAAGACGATCGACTGCGACAATCTTATAGCCTTCGGCTTATGTTCCGAGCGTTTTGGGAGAACCGCCTATAACCAGGCTCCCATCATCGTCGACTGGACTTTCGGTGACAGGGAACGTCAAATCGACGAGATCGAAATCAGCGTACCCGCCTATAACTCTCCGGGTAACCCGCTGTATGCGGTGCTCGAGATTAGCCCCGCAGGCGTGCTCGAAGCTTACATGGTGCAGGCTATCCCGCCCTGATCCTGTCTACTGGCAAGAGTAGGGTTACGCTCGATTCAATCGCACAAGACTGCCACTTAGAGACCTGACCCAGACTCACAAACAAAAATGGCCTCAAACTTGAAGTCACGAGGCCAATGTTGTGTGGGAAATTGGTCGGGGCGGCGAGATTCGAACTCACGACCACCTGCCCCCCAGGCAGGTGCGCTACCAGGCTGCGCTACGCCCCGTATAGTGTGCCAAAACGAATGCGCTATTTGACGCTAGATTTAGCGTTTTAGCAAGGTCAAAAGCTCTTCCAGCTCGACCAGCGTCTGACGGATGATTTGCTGGCTCTGACTGACATCGCCCTTGTTGCCTTCGCCTTCCAGGCGCTGACGCGCGCCACCGATGGTGAAGCCCTCGTCATACAGCAGGCTACGGATCTGGCGAATCAGCAGAACGTCGTGACGCTGGTAGTATCTTCGATTGCCGCGTCGTTTGACGGGCTTGAGTTGCGGAAATTCCTGTTCCCAGTACCGCAGCACATGCGGTTTGACGTCGCAGAGCTCAGCAACCTCACCGATAGTGAAGTAACGCTTACCAGGGATTACCGGTAATTCGTTATTGTTGCTCGCTTCCAGCATAAGCTTCTACTCTTATTTTTAATTTTTGCCCCGGACGAAATGTAACCACCTTCCTGGCAGAAATCGGGATTTCTTCGCCAGTTTTAGGATTACGACCGGGCCTTTCGGCCTTTGACCGGGTCAAAAAATTTCCAAAGCCAGATAATTTAACCTGATGACCTGTTTCGAGAGCGACTTTTACCTCTTCGAAAAACTGTTCGACGATTTCCTTAGCTTCTCTCTTGTTGAGACCAAGTTCATCAAATAGCATTTCGGCCATATCAGCCTTGGTCAGTGACATCAGCTCTCCCTCAAAACAGCGTTACAGCGTTCTTCTAATTGTGCAAGGATTTTAGTAACCAGATTTTCTACATCCTCGTCGATAAGAGTGCGTGAAAAGTCCTGTAAAATCAAGCCCAAAGCGACACTTTTTCGATTATTTCTCACTTCCTTTCCAGTATAGACGTCAAAAACAAATACTTCCTGCAAAATTTCGTTTTTTATCGAATATATCTCATCGATGAGCCGCTGCACCGGCAAATCATGGTCAACCATTACAGAAATATCCCGCCTGATCGACGGAAATCGCGACATTTCACTGAATTTAGGTAATTTTGCGCTCTGGATAGCTGAAAGTTCGATTTCAAACACAAAAACTGGCTGATTGATATCCAGTTCCCGCAAAACTGTCGGGTGCAGCGCACCGACGAAGCCGATCACATCGTTGCCGAGCAGCAGGTCCGCGCCCTGCCCCGGATGCAACACCGGGTTGCGTGACGGCTGATAATTAACCTCGGGCAAAACGGAAGGTGCGAGTATCGCTTCCAGGTCACCCTTGATATCGAAAAAATCGACGGCGCCGGCCTGCTGCAAATAAAGCCCTTCCTGCAGCCGGTTACCGCTGATAACCCCCGCGATATGGGGAATCTGCAACAATTCGTCCTGCGTCGGCAGAAAACACAGCCCGGATTCGAACAGGCGCACCTGCGACTGCTGTCGATTGAGATTGTGCCGCAGCGCCTGGATCAAACCCGGTAACAATCGCGTCCGCATGACCGACATGTCGGATGAAATCGGATTTGATAACGGCAGCGTCGCCTGCCCCGGATCGAGTATCGCCTGCAATTCCGGGGATACGAACGAATAAGTCACGGCTTCGAAATAGCCCTGCGCTACCAGGATATCGCGAATCCGGTTCAGCCCGACATGCCGCTCGGAAAAGCTGTCCATGCGGATATGCGAGGCTTCACGGCTACCGGGAATGTTGTTGTAACCGATCAGTCGCCCGATTTCCTCGATCAGATCCGCCTCGATGTTGATGTCGTAGCGATAGCTCGGCGGCGTTACCTGCCAGCCTTCATCATCCTCTAAAAGCTGCATGTTGAGCCGCTGCAGGATCGATTCGACCTCATCGCGCTCGACCTCGATACCCAGCAAACGCTTGACCTGACGGTAACGCAACTTCACCTGTGGAAAAGTCGGCATGCAAGCGGAAGCCACCGCATCGATGACGGGTCCGGCCTCGCCGCCGGCGATTTCGATCAACAGCCGGGTAGCCCGCTGCATTGCTATCGACGGCAATTGCGCGTCGACTCCGCGCTCGAAACGGTGCGACGCATCGGTATGCATGCCGAACTTGCGCGCCTTGCCGGCGATCCTCGGCGCGCTGAAATGGGCCGCCTCAAGAAAAATGTTGCGCGTCGCCGCCTGCACCGAACTGTCGAGCCCGCCCATGATGCCGGCCAGTGCAACCGCGCCCGCGTGATCGGCGATCACCAGCGTATCCTCGAAACACTCGACTTCGCTTTGATCCAGCAAAGCCAGTTTTTCTCCAGGCGCGGCCAGGCGCACGCGAATGCCGCCTTCGAGCTTGTCGAAATCGAAACCGTGCATCGGCTGCCCCAGTTCCATCATCACGTAATTGGTCACGTCGACCACCGGGCTGATGGGGCGCAGACCACAGCGACGCAACTTCTCCTGCATCCACAGCGGGGTTCTTGCCTGCGGATCGATGCCGCGGATAACGCGGCCGACATAACGCGGACAGTGTTCGGGCGCGTCCAGTTCGACACTGAAACCCTGATCGATGGTTTGCTCGACCGCGTCGACTTCAGCCCGCATCAACGGCTCACGGTTTATCGCCGAAACCTCGCGTGCGATCCCGGCAATGCTCAGGCAATCACCGCGGTTTGGCGTCAGGTCGACCTCGATTATACGATCGGCAAGCCCCAGGTAATCGACAATCGATGCACCGCTCAGCGCATCGGCCGGCAGTTCGAGTATGCCCTCGGAGGCCTCGCTCAACTGCAATTCGCTGGCGGAACAGATCATGCCCTGCGACTCGACACCGCGCAGCTTCGCTTTCTTGATGCGGATGCCCGGCAGCTCGGCGCCAATGCGCGCAAATGCCACCTTGAGCCCGCCGCGTACGTTGCTGGCACCGCAAACCACGGCAAACTGCTCGCTGCCGTCGTGCACCTGGCACAGGTTCAGCTTGTCTGCATTTGGGTGCTTTTCCACGCTGACAACTTCTGCGACAACCACGCCATCGAGTTTCGGGGCCGCATCACGCCAGCCCTCGACTTCGAGCCCCGCCATGGTCAGCTGACTGATCAGCGTGTCGCTATCGATCTTCGGATCGACCCATTCGCGCAACCAGTTTTCGCTTATTTCCATCGACGCATCAACTTAGTTGAACTGCTGCAGGAAACGCAGGTCGTTATCGAAAAACAGGCGCAGGTCGTTCACGCCATAGCGCAGCATGGCGAGTCGCTCGACCCCCATACCAAAGGCGTAACCCGTGTATTTCTCACCATCCACGCCAGTGTGGCGGAACAATTCCGGGTGCACCATGCCGCAGCCCAGCACTTCCAGCCAACCGGTGTGACTGCACACACGGCAGCCCTGCCCGGCACACATCACGCAACTGATATCGACTTCCATCGATGGTTCGGTGAACGGGAAATAAGACGGCCGGAAGCGGGTCTTCAGGTCGTCCTGCTCGAAGAACATCTTGAGAAATTCCTCCAGAGTGCCCTTCAGAACGGAAAAGGAAACGTCGACATCGACCAGCAATCCCTCGACCTGGTGAAACATCGGGGTATGCGTCAAATCCGAATCGCAGCGATACACGCGCCCCGGGGCAATGACGCGCAACGGCGGTTCCTGGTTTTCCATGACGCGGATCTGCACCGGCGAGGTATGCGTGCGCAGCAACATGCCATCATCGAAGTAGAAAGTATCGTGCATGGCGCGCGCCGGATGATGCTCGGGGATGTTCAGTGCTTCGAAATTATGAAAATCGTCCTCGACTTCGGGACCCTCGGCGACATCGAAACCGAGCTTGCCGAACATGGTATCGATACGATTCATGGTAAGCGTCACCGGATGCAGGCCACCGGCTGATCTGCGCCTGCCCGGTAAGGTGATATCTACTGTTTCGCCTTGCAACCGCTCGGCAATCGCCGCATCGGCAAGCCTCGCCTTGCGCGCCTCGATCTGTTCCTGCACCTGTTGCTTGGCCAGGTTGATCGCCTGCCCGGCAGCCGGTCTTTGCTCGACCGGCAACTGCCCCAGGTTTTTCAACAGCGCGGTCAGCTCGCCCTTCTTGCCGAGATAAGCCACGCGCACGGCGTCGAGAGCGGCCACACCGGTCGCCTCGCTAATCGCGCTGGAGGCCTGCTCCAGCAGCTTGTCTAGGTCGTCGGACACGTTTCAGGACGGCACGCCAGTGGCGACGGCTGATGCCGTCACCACCGGTTAGCGGATGCTTATGCGGCTTCCAGGCCGGCGCGCGCCTTTTCGACCAGCGCGCTAAACGCGGGCTTGTCGAAAATGGCGATATCCGAAAGCACCTTGCGATCGATCTCGATCTCGGCTTTCTTCAGCCCGTTCATGAAAACGCTGTAAGACATGCCGTTCTCACGGGCCCCGGCGTTGATACGCGCAATCCACAGCGCGCGGAATTGACGCTTGCGCTGACGGCGATCACGGTAAGCGTACTGGCCTGCCTTGGTAACGGCCTGCTTGGCTACGCGGAAAACCTTGCTGCGCGCGCCACGATAACCCTTGGCTTTATCCAGGACTTTCTTGTGACGAGCGTGAGCGGTAACACCTCTTTTTACTCTTGGCATTTCTCTACCCTCCTAAGAATACGGCAACATACGGCGCACTTGTGCGACGTTGTCTTCATGAACATCAAGCTTGTCGCCAAGATGGCGCTTGCGCTTGCTCGATTTCTTGGTGAGGATATGACGCAAGTGTGATTGCTTGCGCTTGTAGCCGCCGGCGGCATTTCGTTTGAAACGCTTGGCCGCGCCACTGACTGACTTCATCTTTGGCATTGTTTGCTCCCAGTTTAAATATCTAGATTAATAAGCCCTGGACGCCGGAGGCGCGTCTTCGGGTAGTGGCCAATCCTGCTTAACTAAGCGGTTAGCGCTTTTTCGGCACCAGTAACATCGTCATCTGGCGCCCTTCCGACTGTGGATACTGCTCCACACTCGCAATTTCTTGGGTATCTTCCTCTACTCGCTTGAGCAGCTGTGTACCGAGTTCCATGTGCGCCATCTCGCGTCCGCGAAACCGCACCGTCACCTTGACCCGGTCACCAACCTCGATGAACTCGCCCAGTTTGCGCAACTTGACCCGGTAATCTTCCTTCTCGGTACCGGGACGGAACTTGATTTCCTTGATTTGCACCTGACGCTGCTTCTTGCGCTGGTCGTGCAGTTTCTTCTTCTGCTCGAAGCGAAACTTGCCGTAATTCATCAAACGACATACCGGCGGTTCTGCGTCAGGAACTAGTTCCACGAGATCCACTCCGGCTTCGGACGCCATTTGCTGGGCTTCTGCCAGAGAGACGATGCCTTTCTGTTCACCATCTTCAGCAATCAGCCGGACTTCCGGCGCGGTAATCTCCTCGTTGAGACGGCTTTGCTTGTTGTCTGCGATTTGGGACTCTCCCCTGTATCGTTATACGGTTATCCGTAAAAATTAATCCGGCTTGAAAACCGGATCACTGTTGCACCATGTGCACGAACTCATCGATTGCTATCGAGCCCAGGTCTTTACCACTGAGGCTACGCACGGCAATGCTCTCTTCCTCGACTTCGCGGTCACCGACCACGACCATGTAGGGGATGCGCTGCAGCGTGTGCTCGCGAATTTTAAACCCGACCTTTTCGTTTCTCAAGTCGGAAATAGCCCTGATTCCCTGATTTTTAAGCATTTTTTCAACTTTTTCGACGTACGGCGCCTGTTTGTCGGTGATATTCATCACCACGGCCTGCACCGGCGCCAGCCAGGGCGGGAATTTGCCCTCGTAATGTTCCACCAGAATCCCGAAAAAGCGCTCCAGCGAACCGAACAACGCGCGATGCAACATCACCGGCCGATGGCGCTCGCCATCCTCGCCGATGTAAGAGATATCGAAGCGTTCCGGCAGGTTCATGTCGACCTGCAGCGTGCCGCATTGCCAGTCGCGGCCGATCGCGTCACGCAGCACGAATTCGAGCTTTGGGCCGTAGAAAGCACCTTCCCCTGGAAACAGTTTGTACTTGAGATTCATGCTGTCGAGCGCATTGATCAGCGCACCCTCGAGCTTGTCCCAGACGGCGTCGGAACCGATGCGATTTTCCGGGCGGTCGGAAAACTTGATGACGACGTCTTCGAAACCGAAATCCTTATAGATGTCGAGCACCAGCGCAATGACGTCGATACACTCCTGCTCCATCTGCTCCTCGGTGCAGTAGATGTGCGCGTCGTCCTGGGTGAAATGCCGCACCCGCAGCAAACCGTGCAGGGCACCGGAAGGCTCGTAGCGATGCACCTTGCCGAATTCGGCCATGCGCAGCGGCAGATCTCGATAACTCTTCAGACCCTGGTCGAACATCAGCACCGAGCCCGGGCAGTTCATCGGTTTCAGCGCAAACACGCGCTCGTCCTCGGTCTGCGTCGAAAACATGTGCTCACGGTAATTGTCCCAATGGCCTGAAGTTTCCCACAGGCTACGATCCATCACGTCCGGAGTATTGACTTCGACATAGCCGGCCTCGTCCTGGCGCTGGCGCATGTAGTTGATCAACTGGTTGAACAGCGTCCAGCCCTTCGGGTGCCAGAACACCGAGCCGGGCGCCTCTTCGTGCAGGTGAAACAGGTCCAGCTGGCGACCCAGCTTGCGATGATCGCGCTTCTCGGCTTCCTCGAGGCGGTGCAGGTAGGCCTTGAGCTGCTTCTTGTCAGGCCAGGCCGTGCCGTAAATGCGCTGCAGCATTTCATTCTTCGAATCGCCACGCCAGTAGGCGCCGGCGACTTTCATCACCTTGAAACCATTGCCCAGCTTGCCGGTAGATGGCAAATGCGGACCGCGGCAGATATCGAACCAGTCGCCCTGGCGGTAGATCGAGATCTCCTCGCCCTCGGGAATGTTGTGATCGATGATCTCGACCTTGTAATGTTCACCGAGATCGGTAAACGTCTGGCGCGCGGTTTCACGATCGAGTACCTCGCGCACAATCGGCAGATCGCGCTTGACGATGTCATGCATGCGTTCCTCGATGGCCTTCAGATCCTCGGGCGTAAACGGCTCGGCACGGGCAAAATCGTAGTAAAAACCGTCTTCGATCGCCGGGCCAATGGTCACCTGGGTACCCGGGAAAAGTTCCTGTACCGCCTGCGCCATGACGTGCGCGGCATCGTGACGCAGCAATTCGAGCGCGTCGTCGTCACGACTGGTAACGATGGCGAGTTCGGCATCCTGCTCGATGCAATACGTGGCATCGACAAGCGTACCGTCGACCTTGCCCGCAAGCGTGGCCTTCGCCAGGCCCGGACCGATATCGGCGGCGACATCCATCACGGTAACGGCTTGATCGAATTGACGTTTTGACCCGTCAGGAAGGGTAATCCGAGGCATGTTCATCTCCAGTGGTGACCCCTACCAAAGGCCACATGATAAGTTGGTAGTCGCGAGTGGATTCGAACCACCGACCCCCACCATGTCAAGGTGGTGCTCTAACCAACTGAGCTACGCGACTATAAATTCAAGGCCGAGTATTCTACCTCAGATAAGCAACTAATCAACCCGCTTAAAGCCTTATTTCGCAAGGCTTTAAGCGGATATCGCCAATTTTCATTACAACCGTGACAATATGGTTGAAATTTACCGATTTCACATTGCAGACCCGGGGCCGAATCCAGCCGGATTTCCCGGTGCGGGATTAACTGCTGGCGTGAATTCGACAAATGCAGTTAAATCACAGCGAATCAGCAGCAGAAAAAACGCAATCGGCAGCAAGCGCATGCAACACGATCGGCTCGTCACGGCATTTGCGGCGCTATTCAGTTATCCAATCCAGAGATGCACGCATGAGTTACAGCAAGCCCTTCGCGAAATCCGAATACGAGCAACGCGTCCGCAGCGTCAAATTGCGCATGCAGGAGGCGGGTTTCGATCTGCTGATCTGCCAGGACCCGGCCAGCATGAACTGGCTGACCGGATTCGACGGCTGGTCGTTTTATACGCCGCAAGCGGTGCTGGTGCACCAGGACGAAACCACGCCGATCTGGTTCGGGCGCGCACAGGACGCCAAATCGGCTCGAATAACCACCGACCTCCCGGACAACAACATCGTCGGCTTTTCGGAGCCGCTGGTGCACCATCCAACGCAACATCCTTTCGATGAACTCTGCGCGCTGGTCATCGCGCGGGGCTGGGGGACGGCGCGTATCGGCGTCGAGCTCGACGCGCATTACTACACCGCGCGCGCGCATCGGCACATCAGCAGCGGCCTGCCCGACGCCCGCATCAGCGACAATCGTGAACTCGTCAACTGGGCGCGGCTGGTCAAGTCGGAGGCTGAACTGACGTACATGCACGAGGCCGGGCGCATCGTCACCGACACCATGAACAAGGCTATCTCCCGGCTGCGGCCCGGGGTGCGTCAATTCGAAGTCATCGCCGACGTTTACCACACCCAGGTCACCGGTTATGACAACAAGTTCGGCGACTACACCAGCCTGTGCCCGCTGATCCAGGTCGGCGAAGGCACCAGCACACCTCACCTGACCTGGACCGACGAGCCGCTGCCCGACAACGGCCTGGTAGTGATGGAGATCGGCGCCGCGCGGCGCCATTACCACGCACCCCTGACGCGTACCATGCACATCGGCAAGCCACCGGAGGCGATCCACAAACTTGCCGAGGTGATCATCGAAGGCGGCGACACGGCGCTCGCAATGGCCAAACCCGGAGTGACCTGCGCAGAGGTCGAGGCGACCTGGCAGGCGGTGCTGAAGCGCAACGGCTATCGCAAAGACAGTCGCGTCGGCTACTCGATTGGTCTGAACTATCCGCCAGACTGGGGCGAGCGCACGGCCAGCCTGCGACCCGGCGACCAGACCGTGCTGCAGGCGGGCATGTGCTTTCACTTCCAGTCAGGCATGTGGCTGGACGACTTCGGTGCAGCCATTTCGGAACCCTTCGTGGTAACCGATAACGGCGGCGAGCGCCTGAGCCAGGTCGCGCGCGAGCTCATCATTATCGATTGAACGATAATCGGCGCGATCGGCGCCCTCACCTAGTCCTGTCCTTTTAGCGATAATTTTGGCACTCTCCCGTTACGGTCGATGTACCCGCCGGTCAACTGTTAGCCGCGGGGCAAGGCTGGCAATAAAAATCGAGAAACATCGCGGCAAGCGTTCGCGGCCTGGCCGAAATACCAGGCAGATCGGGGAAAGTGGCGGTATTCAAATCGTCGGCTTACGGCAGTTGCGCCAATCGAGGGAGACGTTTCACAGTCGAAGACATGAAGAGCAAGCGCCTTTACCTGTTACTGATGCTGGTTTTCTGTGTCTTTCCGGCGCAGGCCGAGCGGCCCAAAATCGGGCTCGCCCTATCCGGAGGTGGCGCCAAGGGCAGTGCTCACATCGCCGTGCTCGAGCTGCTGGAAGCCAATAATATCCCCATCGACTACATTGCCGGCACCAGCATCGGTGCCTATGTCGGCGGACTGTACGCACTCGGCTACACCACCGCGGAAATCAAGCACATCATGTTTAACGCCGATTTCGAGCGCGGCTTCAGCGATGCGATTCCCCGCGAAAATTTGCCTTTTTTACGCAAGCGACAACGCGACAAGTTCAACCTTGGCATCGATCTCGGCTATAGCGAAGGTGAAATCGTGTTTCCCCGGGGCCTGCTGTACGGTCAGTCGATGTCGGCGGTCTATCGCCGCTCGGTCGGTAATATCCACAGCTTCGACAGCTTCGATGATCTCGCGATTCCGTTCCATGCGCTGGCCACTGACCTCGCCACCAGCAAGGAGGTAGTGCTCGACCGTGGCGACCTGATCCAGGCGATGAAGGCGTCGGCGACCGTACCTGGCGCTCTGGTTCCGACCCGCATCGACGGTAAAATCCTGGTCGATGGCGGCATGTCGCAAAACCTTCCGATCCGGGAAGCGGTATACATGGGCGCAGATATTGTCATCGCAGTCGATATCACGGACTCGCTGCAGTCTATCGAAGAAATCAAAAACGCCATCTCGGTGTTCGATCAGATTTCCAGCTTTCTCACCATCCACAACGTCGAAGACGACATCAAGCTGCTCGACGATAACGATTTCTACATACGCCCCGACGTCGCTGATGTGGGCTCATCCGATTTTGCCGCCATGGATCAGGCCTACGAGGCGGGTAAGGTCGCCGCGGAGCAGCAACTGGAACGGTTACGCAAACTATCGGTCAGCAGTGAGGAGTATCTGCAATACGTGCAACGGAAATCGGCAAAACTGGATGCCTTGATAACCGCGGCCGAGCAGCCGGTGGTGCAGATCATCCTGATGAATGAAACCAGCTACAACGATGAATTTCTGCTGTATACGCTGGGACTGAAAACGGGCGTCCCAATAACCGCCGAGGAATTGCTTGCCGCACTGGATCGCGTCTATTCCCTGGACAACTTCGAAAACGTCTATGGTGCTTTCGAGGAACGTGACATCGGCAGGGTGCTGGTGGTGGATGTGGTGGAAAAAGCCTGGTGGCCAAACTATTTCCAGGCAGGCCTGGGCTGGGAAGACGATATCACCGAAGAGTCGATTATCGACCTCGACTTCGCCTTCACCATCGGCAATATCACCGACAACAACGGCGAATGGCGCAATGAACTCGGAATCGGTACCAACAAGTCATTTCGCAGTGAACTCTACCTGCCGCTGGATTCGATCCAGCGGTATTACCAGTCCAGCGTCTATCGCTACCGGCTCGAAGACCTCGATTCATTTGTCGATGAACAGCTGGATTCATCCCAGGAATACACCTCGCATCGAATCGATTTTGCGCTGGGCCGCAAGTTGGGGAACTGGGGGATTGTGGAGGCCGGGATCACCTTTGAAGCCGGCAATTTCAGCAGCGGAGACCCTGCGCAGAAAGACCTGGACTATCAAAGCCCGGGAGTTTTCCTGAGCCTCGGTTACGATACCCTGGATAGTTTCAGCTTTCCGTCACGCGGTTCGCGCCTGCAAATGAGCATCATCTATCGAAACGAAGACCTGAGTGGCGGAGGGGAGATAGCGACCAGCCAGGATCTGGACGACAGTTATTACTCGACCCAGTACCTGCTGGAGTGGAAGTCGGCGATTAGCCATGGCAATCACGGCCTTATCGCCGAGGCAAACCTGGCCGTGCTCGACAGCGAGGCAGACTCGAGTATTTATTTCGTCCAGCTCGGCGGCTTTCTCAACCTTTCCGGCTATGCCCGCAACTCGCTGATCGGCAACCAGAGCGCATTCGCCGCGTTGCAATACCAGTACAACCTCGGCAGAAGCCTGTTCGGATTGAAGAATTTCCCAATCTATTTCGGCTCCAGTATCGAGACGGGTAACGTCTGGTCGGCGTCCGAATCGATCGACCACAGCGAACTCATCACCGCGGGCAGTGTATATCTGAGCACCGACAGCAAACTCGGCCCCATCGCGATCGCCTACGGGAAGGCCGAGGGCGACCATTCGGCGGTCTATTTTTACCTCGGTAAAAGTATATGATCGCGCCGGGTTAAGCGCGTAGCGATGTAAGGCCCGGTTGCATCAGCACCGACAGGCGCTGCCGCTGGCTGCCATCGGCGGCGAAATTGGCGGGATCCAGCCAGGTTTCGAAAGCGGCGCGCGCCACCGGCCACTCACGATCCAGAATCGAGTACCAGGCGGTATCGCGATTGCGCCGCTTATAGATAGTCGCCTGGCGAAAAATACCCTCGAACAGAAAGCCGAGGCGGGTCGCCGCGGCGCAGGACGGCTGGTTCAGCGCGTCGCATTTCCATTCGTAGCGCCGATAACCGAGCAACTCGAAAACCTGGCGCATCATCAGGTACATGGCTTCGGTCGAAATCGGCCGACCCTGCATCAGCGGCGAAAAATGAATGTGGCCGACTTCGATCACCCCGACCGCCGGTTCGATGCGCAGGTAGCTGGCAACACCCACCGCCTTGCCGGTGGCGAGATCGATGACGCTGAAAAAACAGGGATCATCGCCAAGGCAGGTATTCTCGATCCAGGCTTCCAGCTGATTCTGATCGGCAAACGGGCCGTAGGGTAGATACGTCCAGTTGCCGGCGTCGCGATCCAGGGCGAAAGCCTGGAACAAATCCGCCGCGTGCCGATCCTTGTCGATGGGTTCGAGCCGACACAGCCTGCCCTGCATGACCGCTCCACGCGGATGCTCACGGGCCTGCCAGTCCGCCAGCGGCCAGCCGATCGGCTGGCCCAGTTCATTTTTTAGTTCAGACATGCGGCTATCCTGAAATTGAATTGTTAAAGCCGGCGGGATTTCAGTACACTCCACGGTCGCGGCCGAAGCGCCGAGTTTACAAGTTGTCACAGTCCCGGGGAACCATATAGATGCTGATGCTCGATGCCGACACCCTGATGCAGGCCATGCCGTTCAGCCAACTGGTGGAGGAACTGGGGGAACTGCATCGCGAACCCATCGGGCTGGTCGACGAGATGCTGATGGAGTCGAAGGACGTCGACGACAACACCAGCCATTTTTTCATCCGCACCGGCTGGCAACCTGAAAAGGCGGTCGGCGCCAAGGTCATCACCATTTTCCCGCGCAACAACAAAACGGGCGACTGGCCTTCGATCCAGGCCGTGTACCTCCTCTTCGAAGGTACCCACGGTAGCCCGCTGGCCTGCCTCGACGGCACCGCGCTCACCTGGCTGAAAACCGCGAGCGATTCGGCGCTCGGCAGCAAGCTGTTGTCACGCCCGGATATCGAGTCCATGCTGATGATCGGCGCCGGGCAAATGGCGCCGCACCTGGTGCGCGCGCATTGCGCGGTGCGGCCTTCGCTGCGGCGGGTGAAGATCTGGAATCGCACCCCCGAGAAAGCACAGGCGCTGTGCACGCAGCTAGCCGGGCAGATCGCGGACGTCGAGTTTTGCGTGGCCGGTGACCTGCAGGAAGCCGTGGGCAGTGTCGACCTGATCTGCTCGGCCATCGCCTGTGACGAGCCGGTCATTCGCGGCGAATGGCTAAAAGCCGGAACCCACGTCGACCTGATCGGCGCCTACACCGCCAGCATGCGCGAGGCGGACGACGAATGCCTGCGCCGCGGCAGCCTGTTTGTCGATGCGCGCGAAACCACCCTTCACCACATCGGTGAACTGATGATTCCACTGGCCAGCGGCGTGATCAGCGAAGACGACGTGCTCGCCGACCTCTCCGACCTGTGCCAGCAGCGCCATCGCGGGCGCGGCAGCGACGACGAAATCACCCTGTTCAAGAATGGCGGTGGCGGACACCTCGACCTGATGTGCGCGCGCCTGTTGCACCGACATTGCGAGGGCGCATGACCCAACCCATCACACTGGACGATATCCGCACCGCGCAGCAGCGCATCGCCGCGCATATCCAGCCACTGCGCATCACCCGCTCGGAATCCCTGTCGCAACGCTTCGAGCGCGACATTCTGCTGGCGCAGGAATACCTGCAAACCACCGGCTCTTTCAAGTTCCGCGGCGCCACCAACGCCGTGCTGCAGTTGCCACCCGGGACCAGTGGCGTCACCGCGGTGTCGACCGGTAATCACGGGCGCGGTCTCGCCTACGCGGCAAAACAGGCCGGGGTACCCTGCATCATCTGCATGTCGGAACTGGTGCCGCGCAACAAGCTCGAGGCGATCCGTGCGCTCGGCGCCGAAACGCGCATCGTCGGCAAGTCCCAGGATGAAGCCGAGATCGAGGCCAAACGACTGGTCAGTGAAGAAGGCTACACCATGATTCCGCCCTTCGATCATCCCCACATCATCGCCGGCCAGGGCACGCTCGGGCTGGAGATGCTGCAACAGGTGCCGAACGTCGATACGGTTGTGGTGCAGCTTTCCGGTGGCGGCCTGATTTCGGGCATAGCGCTCGCCATCAAGGCGCAGCGACCCGGGGTGCGCATCATTGGTGTATCGATGCAACGCGGCGCGGCGATGGCCGCCTCGCAGGCGGCAGGCGCACCGGTGGAAGTCGAAGAGCTGCCAACGCTAGCGGACTCGCTGGGCGGTGGGATCGGGATGGACAATCAATACACTTTCGCCATGGTGCGCGACTACGTCGATGACATCGTGCTGCTCGACGAGGATGAGATTGCCGAAGGCATCCGCCACGCTTATTTCAACGAGCAGGCGATCGTCGAAGGCGGTGGCGCGGTCGGTATTGGCGCGCTGCTGGCGGGCAAGGTAAAGCCAGGCGAACCCACCATCGTATTGATGAGCGGCAAGAACATCGATATGGAATTGCATCGCGAGATCATCAACCGGGAAAAATAGTATGGCTGACATCGTAATCCTTACCGAAGCCGAACTGCGCAGCCAGGTTCAACTCGATCTGGCCGCGATCGAATGCGTCGAACAGGCGTTTCACGCGCTCGCCACCAGGGCGGTGGTGATGCCGCCGATCATGCGCCTGGATATCGTCGAGCACAACGGCGAAATCGACGTCAAGACCGCGTACATACCGGGGGTCGACAGCCTGGCGATCAAGATCAGCCCTGGGTTTTTTGACAATCCCGAACTGGGCCTGCCCAGCATCAACGGCTTGATGGTGTTGTTCAGTACCCGTACCGGCCTGGTCGAGGCTTTACTGCTCGACAACGGCTACCTGACGGATATTCGCACGGCCGCCGCGGGCGCCGTCGCCGCGCGCTGCCTGGCGCGCGCCGACAGCCGTTCCGCCGCTATCATCGGCGCGGGACAACAGGCGCAATTGCAACTGGAAGCCTTGACCCTGGTGCGCGATATCGAATCCGCGACCCTGTGGGCGCGCGACAGGTCGAAGGCCGAAGCAGCGGCAGCGCGGCTCTGCAGGCGCCTGAATATCCCGGTGAGCGTCAGCGATAGCGTGCAGGCCGCCACCGCCGACGCCGACATCATCGTCACCACCACCCCGGCCCAGTCACCGCTGCTGCTGGCCGAGCACGTCCGCGCCGGCCAGCACATCACCGCGATGGGATCGGACTCGGAACACAAGAACGAGATCGATCCGCGCATACTCGCCGAGAAGGCGAACTATTTTTGCGACCGCCTGGCGCAGGTGCAGGCGCTCGGCGAACTGCACCATGCCATCGAACAAGGTATGATCGACGCCGCGGCCAAATTTACCGAGATCGGCCAGGTCATCGCCCACCAGGCTCCCGGACGCATGAGTAGCGACGAGATCACCCTGTGCGACCTCACCGGCACCGGTATCCAGGATACCGCGATCGCCACCCTCGCCTTTGACCTGTGCCGTCGGCACCAGGCCGGCACCGTATTTCACTCATAGAGACTTCGATCATGCCCAAAGACGCCAATCTTAATTTCAGCCTGAACGAATACGCCGACCGCCTCGCCAAAACGCGCGCGGCGATGGCAAAAAAAGACATCGATTGCCTGCTGGTGGTCGATCCGTCCAACATGGCCTGGCTCTCAGGTTACGACGGCTGGTCCTTTTACACCCATCAGTGCCTGGTGGTGCAACACGATCACGAACCCATCTGGTGGGGACGCGGCATCGACGCACCCGGCGCGGTGCGCACCACCTGGCTGGACAACGACAACATCCTCAAGTACCCGGATTACTTCGTGCAATCGGATACCTGCCACCCGATGGACCACCTCTCCGAACTGGTCCGGGAACTCAAGCTAGATAGCGGCCGGATCGGCGTCGAAATGGAAAACTATTATTTCTCCGCGGCCGCGTTCAGGTCGCTGCAGACCCATTTGCCCGAGGCCACGCTGGTCGATGCGACCGCGCTGGTGAACTGGCAGCGGCTGATCAAGTCAGACCAGGAAATCAGCTACATGCGCAGCGCGGCGCGCATCGTCGAGGCGATGCACGCACGCATCTACGAAATCATCGAGCCCGGCCTCGCCAAGAACGAGCTTGCCGCGGAAATCTTCCGCACCGGCATCGCCGGCAAGGACGAGCACTGGGGCGATTACCCGGCGATCATGCCATTGTTGCCGACGGGCATGGATGCGACCGCGGCGCACCTGACCTGGGATAATTCGCGGCTCGAGGCCGGCGACATCACCTTCTTCGAAATCGCAGGTTGTCACAAGCGCTATCATTGCCCGCTGTCGCGCACCATTTCGCTCGGCAAGCCGCCGCAGAAATACCTGGACGCCGAGGTTGCGGTGCTCGACGCGATGCACGCGGGCCTCGACAAGGCGCGTCCCGGCAACACCTGTGAAGACGTCGCCATCTCCTTTTTCGATACGCTGGAAAAGCACGGCTTCAAGAAGGATAACCGCACCGGCTACTCGATCGGCCTGTCCTACCCGCCCGACTGGGGCGAGCGCACCATGAGCCTGCGCCGCGGCGACAAGACCGAACTGCGGCCAAACATGACCTTCCACTTCATGCCGGCGCTGTGGCTGGACGACGGTGGTCTCGAGATTACCGAATCCGTGGTGATTACCGACTCGGGCTACGAGAGCCTGGCCAATGTCGAACAACGCTTACTGGTGAAATAACATGGCGAATCCTATTTCCACCAGCATCGACTTCGAGGCCGACGGCCTGCAGCACGGTTTCCTCAAGATTCCGCATTCGCGCAACGACTCCGCCTGGGGCTCGATCATGCTGCCGATCAGCTATGCCAAAAACGGCGACGGGCCCGGCGCGATCCTGACCGGCGCCAACCACGGCGACGAGTACGAGGGCCCGATCGCGTTGCAGCACCTGGCCAACAGCATCGACGTCGACAAGGTCCGCGGGCGCGTGATCATCATCCCGATGATGAATTACCCGGCCTTCCTCGCCGCGCAGCGCGTGTCGCCCATCGACCAGCTGAACATGAACCGGGTTTTCCCGGGCCAGCCCAAGGGCAGCATCACGCTGCTGATCGCCGACTACATCACCACGGTGCTGCTGCCGATGTGCGATTACGTGCTGGATATTCACTCCGGCGGCAAGACGCTCGAATTCCTGCCGTTCGCGGCTTACCACGAGCTCGATGACAAGAAACAGCAGAGCGCCTGCGAGGCCGCCACGCTGGCGTTCGGCGCGCCTTACTACATCAGCCTGATCGAGATCGACGCCGGCGGCATGTACGACACCCAGGCTGAACAGATGGGCAAGGTATTCGTCTCCACCGAACTCGGCGGCGGCGGCAGCACCACGCCGCGGATCGCGGAGGTCGGCAAGCGCGGGGTACACAACTTCCTGGTGCATGCCGGCATTCTCGACGACGCGCCGATCGTCCCGCCAACACCCAGCGTCAAGCTCGACATGCAGCAGGACGACGCCTACGTGTTCGCCGAGCACAACGGTTTGCTGGAGCCCTGCGTCGGCCTCGGCGACCAGGTCAGCAAGGGGGATTTGCTGGCGCGCGTGTATTCGACTGAACGAACCGGTTGCAAACCGGTCAAGTATCTTGCCGCGAGCGATGGTATTATCGTCGGCCGGCATTATCCATCCCTGATCAAGATCGGCGATTTCATGAATGTCATCGCCAGAGTCGTACAGGATTAAACTTTACTTTTAGGAATTAGAAATGAATTTAAAAGCACCCGTGCTGCTTGCACTCGCCCTGACCCTGATTGCCTGCGATCAAATGCAGGAAACAAAGGCACCCGCAGAGCAACCAGCCACCACCTTGCAGAGCGATGGCGATCGTTTCAGTTACGCGCTCGGCATGATAATCGGCGAACGCGTCCTCAAACAATACGGCGAGGTCGACTACGCCCTGCTGATCGAGGGCATGAAGGCGCAGCATCAAGACCAGGAAACCTTGCTCAGTCTCGAAGATGCGGGCGTCGCATTAAACGCCTACATGGAAAAGGAATTCACCGCCAAGGCCGATGCGGCCAAGGCCAAGGGCGAAGCTTATCTCGCCGAAAACGCCAGGAAGGAAGGCGTACAGGTAACCGATTCCGGCCTGCAGTATTCGGTGATCACGCAGGGTGACGGCGCCAAGCCGACAGCCACCGACCAGGTGACCGTGCACTATCGCGGCACGCTGATCGACGGAACCGAATTCGACAGCTCCTATGCGCGTGGCGAACCCGCCAGTTTCGGCCTGAACCAGGTCATTCCGGGCTGGACCGAAGGGCTGCAGCTGATGCCCGTGGGCAGTAAGTACCAGCTGGTAATCCCGCAAGACCTCGGTTACGGCGAACGCGGAGCCGGCGGCGCCATCGGCCCATACGAAACCCTGATCTTCGAAGTCGAACTGATCGAAATCAAATCCTGATCGGGTTCCCGATCCGCATTGGCGACAAGCATCCGTGCCCAGTCGGGCCCTGCTGATTCGCCTTGCGCCACTGCTGTTCGTGTCGCTATGGAGCACCGGCTTCGTAGCGGCCCGCTACAGCATGCACAACGCCGATCCGTTCGTGTTTCTGTGCCTGCGCTTCAGCATCACGGCGCTGGTGCTGGTGCCGTTGATCCTGCTCATGGGCAGGCATTTGCCGCGCAACCTGTGGCATTACCGGCACGATATGATCACCGGCGTATTGCTGCACTGCTGCTACCTCGGCTTCCTGTTCTGGCCGATCAAGAATGGTGTGCCCACCGGCATCGTCGCCATCATCATCGGCGTTCAGCCGATCCTGACGATGGCGCTGGCAACCCTGTTCATCGGAGAGCATCTCAGCGCCCGCAAGTTCGCCGGTTTGCTGATCGGTTTTGCCGGCCTCAGCATCGTCATTATCGGTAAGTACGGGATCACGCTCGGCTCCAACGGCGGTCTCGAGCTGACCGACCTGGGCATGTGTATCTTCAGCCTGTTTGCCATCGCATGCGGTGTTTTCTACCAGAAGAAATTCTGTGACCAGACGCGCCTGTTGCGCGGTACCCTGATGCAATACGTTGCCGGGGCGGTCGCCACGATGCTGTTCGCGCTGCTGTTCGGCGAGACCTGGGCAATCGACTGGACGCCGGGCTTTGCGCTGGCGCTCGGCTGGCAGGTTCTCGGGCTGTCGATCGGAGCGGTCGTCCTGCTGATGTACATCATCAACAACGGCGAGGCCGGCCGCGTGTCGAGCATGTTTTACCTGGTGCCGCCGCTGGTGGTCATCGAGGCGCACTTGCTGTTCGGCGAAACCCTCGGCTGGCTGTCGATAGGCGGCATGCTGATCTGCATCGTCGGCGTCATCATCGTCAACCGCTCGGCAAAAATCAGAACAGCCGCTAGTTGAGTACCTCTTCGATGGCGGCCGCCAGCGTTTCCGGCGGCACCGCTCCGGTCACCAGGCGTACTTCGCCACTCTCGTTGTTCAACACCACGGTACCAGGGGTGCCGTTGATGCCGATCTGTGCCCCTTCACGCAGGTCTTCCTCGACACGCGCGCTGTAGCGGTCGCTGTCCAGGCATTCGCTGAACTTTGCCTGGTCGATGCCGAGCTCATCCACCAACGCCAGCTGGTCCGCCAGCGCCTTGTCCTCGTCGCCGATCGGGCCGCGCGCATAGAGCGCATCGGTAAAGCTCCAGAACGCGTCGTTACCGGCGAGTGCACTGATACATTCGCTCGCTTCGGCCGTCTGTTGCGCCACCGGGTTGTGGAACGGCAACGGAAAGTGCCGGTATACCCAGTTAACCTGATCGCCATATTGCTCGATGATTTTCTTTGGCGTTGAGTGGTATGCCTGGCAATAAGGGCATTCGAAATCCGAGTACTCGATGAGCGACACCAGCGCCTCGGTATTGCCGAAAACATGATCGCGCGCGACATCGACCCGGCGCACATTTTTGGCGCGCTCGGCTAGCCGGCGCCCCTGCGCGGCCTGGGCGTTGGCCTGCTGCTGCCGTTGCTTTTGCACAAAGGCCTGTATACCCAGCTCGATTTCCTTTTGCAGAAAATCGCTCTCGCGCAGTTCGCGCATGACTTCCTGCTTGATGCGTTCGACTTCGGCCGCTGAAACCTTGCCATCGTCCGCGGCCAGCTGCGGGCTGGCCGAGCCCAGTAACAGGGTTAACAGCGCGCATAAAACGGTCGGTAACGGTCGCAACCGTCGGCGAATTTCTTTGTACATGGAGGCAGTTCCCGATTTTGTATCGTTAGGGGTGAATAAAGGGCTGAGGTTCCGTCGGCCGCAGGATCACAAGAGCATAGCACGCAATATCGCCTGTGGCGGTCATCGCCGGGGTTCGGGGTAGCCTGTTCAGATAGCCGAAACAGGTTTTGATGAGTTGGTCCGGCTGGGAAGATTCGAACTTCCGACCCCCTGACCCCGAGACAGGTGCGCTACCAGGCTGCGCTACAGCCGGACTGTGGGCCGGGATTCTACAGCAGATCGATACCCGGTATCAAATACTCTCTGGCGCACAGCGTGAATCCGTAATTTCACAGCTCGCGCAAGACGGGCACACGGAAAAGCAACGCCGCCAACATCACCAGCGCCGTGCCGATTATATTTCTGCGTACATCGAGGATGCATTTCAAAAACAGGCGAACACCTGTACAGTTATCAACCGTGAATAGCAAACACCCGCATACCGCTTGTCGCGCAGGTCTTGATGCTCGCCGTTGTGAGCTTTGCCGGCAACGATTTGCATCGATCCGCCATAGGCATATCTGCGAACCGATAGAACAACCATTCGGTTATCTTCGAGTTCCGGGTTGATGCGACCGACGACCACTCTCGCGCTGCACTCGAGCCTGCTCGGCATCGCGCTGCTGTACGGATGCGCGACGGCGCAGAAACCGATCCAGGCTCCGCTCGACACCGGCTATACATTGCGCGTCGAACAGGTATTCGAGGCCTTGCCGAACGGCACTTACATCAATTTTCAGCTTGGCCAGCGCGTCATGCCGGGTAACCTCGACCGTTGGAGCACCTACTGCCAGCTCTACGTTTACAACCCCAATCACGGAGCCGACTACACCACCTCCGTGCTTCCCGGAACCTTCGCCATCAGCGAGGTAAAAATCGGATACCAGTCGAGCGACTACCCGGGCCAACCTCGCTACCGCTGGCTCTCCTGGGGAGTGCGCGATTTTCCCGCCTATTATCTCTACGAGGTCGGCATGCGCCTGGATTCCCCCGACCAGCCCGACGTGCGTTCGCTCATCTGTTACAAAAAATGGGCCGTCCCGCGCGCCAATCAGTATCCCACGCTGGCGCAAATCCGCGCTGCGCTGGGCAAGCAGATCCAGCTGATAGCGCCGCAAACCGCCAGCTGATAGCAGTCCGGTCAACCGGCGTACTGCCGGTAATTAACCGCAGGCCCGGCCCAACGAGGGCAAAATAATTCGGTAGCCAATCCGAAGCTACTGTTGGAAAATACCCGGCAATCCCGCTATCGGCAGTCAGTCAGGCATGCAATTCAGTATCCAGCTATCCGCCTATTACCCGGACAAATCCTACGGAGGCGACCGGGTTTACCGCGACATGCTCGAACAGGCGCGTTGCGCCGACCGTTGCGGTTACGAATCGGTCGCTATCACCGAACATCACCTGCTCAATATCCTGATGATGCCGGCGCCGCTGCAGTTCGCGGTCAAGATCGCGAGCCAGACGCAACAGGTCAAGATCATCACCGCGGTGTCGGTGCTGCCGTTGCACGACATGCGCGTGCTCGCCGGCGAACTCGTCTGTGCCGACATCTTTACCGATCAGCGCCTGATGCTCGGCGTCGGCCGCGGCGCCTTTGCTTTCGAAATGGAGCGCATGGGCGTGCCGCTCGACATCAGCCGCGAAAAATTCGACGAGTCGCTGGACCTGTTGCAGGTACTGTTGCGCGAGGAAGAAGTCAGCTGGGACGGCAAATACTACCAGTTCGACGCGCTGACCATCATGCCGCGCCCGGTCGCTGAAATACCCATCATGATGGCCGTTCTGGTGCCCGAAGCCATTTACCATTGCACACTGCGCGGCTTCCACATCCAGACCACGCCGCTGTCGGGAGATCACCAGCACATGCTGGAGCAGGTGGACGCCTTCAATCGCGGCAAACAGGAACGTGGTGCGAGGGGCGCGCAGCAGACCCTGTCGCTGTCGCGGGTGACTTTTCTGTCGCACAGCGCTGCCGACCGTAGACGCAAAATCGAGCTGGCGCACGATTACTACAGCCGCTTCGATAACGTCTTCACCGGGCCGGGCATCGTCGAAAACGGCATGATCAAGCCGTTGCCGCGCAACATGACGGTCGAGCAAACTGCAGAGAACCTGACCATCTGTACCCCGGCGGAAATGATCGACAAGCTCGCGCCCTATGCCGAGGCCGGGGTCGACCGCTTCATCATGAACGTCAATTTCGGCGTCGAGCAAAGCGAGATCGTGGAATCGATCCAGTGTTTCGCCGAGGAAGTCATGCCCCATTTCGACACCGCCCCGAACACCCGGGCGCAGGCGGTTTAATCCACGCATGTCCGCAATAGACGTCAGTTACCGCATCCGCGGCGAGGGCCCGCCGCTCTACCTGGTGCACGGCATCGGCTCGCGCAAGACCACCTGGGACGAGTTGATCGATGGCCTCGAGGATCGCTTCACCTGCATCAGCTACGACCTGCGGGGTCATGGCGACAGTCCGCGCCCACCGACGCCCTACACGCTGGAGGACCTGGTCGATGATCTCGAAGCCCTGCGGCGCAAACTGGGGCACGAACGCATTCACGTCGCCGGGCATTCGCTCGGCGGCATGATCGGCCCCGCCTACGCCCTCGCCTATCCACGGCACACGCTGTCGGTCAGCCTGTTGAGCACCGCCGCCGGCCGCACCGACGAGGACAGGGCGAAGCTCAGGGCAGTCGGCGAGGCGATGGAACTAAACGGTATAGCCGAGACGCTGTCGACCTTCGTCGCGCGCTGGTTTACCGACGCCTTCATCGAGGCCCACCCGGAAATGATCGAGGCGCGCCTGCAGCAGGTCATCGACACCCCCGCCGACGTGTTCCTCAGCGTGTTCTGGATTTATGCGACCACCGAAATGGCGCCCTGGCTGCATCGCGTCAACTGCCCCTGCCTGGTGCTGACCGGCGAACTCGATGGCGGTTGCAACCCGCGCCTGAACCGCTTCATCCACGATCAGCTGACGGATTCGCGGCTGGTGATCCTGGCTGGCCTCAAGCATTCGCTGATGATCGAGGCGAGCGACCAGGTGCTGCCGCATCTGCGGAATTTTCTACTCGAAAACAGCCAACACTGTTAACCTGCGCGCGTGGAATTCAACAACCTGAAAGCTGCCCTGTTCGTGGTCGTCGCGATGTCGCTGATCACCACCAACGACGCCATCGTCAAACACATTACCGAGGTGTTCAACGTCGGTCAGATCGTATTTCTGCGCGGCGCGCTGATCTGCCTCATTTTCGCCGTCTACATGCACCTGCGCGGACAGGCGGTATTCCAGCGCCGCAGCCTGCATCGCTGGAACCTGCTGCGCGCCGGCTTCGAGCTGTGCGCCACGCTGCTATTCCTCACCGGCCTGTCGCTGCTGCCGATCGCGGTCGCCTCGACGCTGGGTTTCTCGTCGCCGATCTTCCTCGCCATGCTGGCCGGGCTGATACTGAAAGAACGCGTCGGCTTCGAACGCTGGCTGGTGATCCTGGTTGGTTTCGGCGGCGTGCTGATGATTACCAACCCGTTTGCCGCCGACGCTTCCTGGGCGGTGATTTTCCCGCTCTGCTGCGCTTTTTTCGTCGCCCTGCGCGACCTCGCCATTCGCTTCGTACCGCGTGATCTGCCATCGTCCCAGGTCGCTTTCACCAACGCCTGGGTGGTCATGCTGGGCGGCGGGCTGTATTCGCTCTACCAGGGCTGGGGCGAGGCGGATGCGAGCTGGTACCTGTGGTTTATCGCGCTCGCAATCGCGCTGTATACCGGCTACCTGTGCCTGATCATCGGCAGCCGCATCGGCGAACTGTCGTTTATCGGCCCGTTCAAATACGTCAGCATCATCCTCGCGCTCGTGTTCGGCTACCTGATCTGGGGCGATCAACCGACCCTGACGATGCTCGCCGGCGCCGGCATTATCGTGGTTTCGGGCATCCTGTTACTGTCGAGCGAAAAGCGCCGCACCCGCGCCGCAGCGCTAAGCCAGGCCTGAGTACAACATGTCCAGAACAAATCCCGTATCGAATCCGCAGTGGTCCCCGCAGCCGGTTATCGACTGGATGTTCGGCGCGGGCCGCCAGATCGATGACACTACCGATTTCGTGCTGCAGTTCGCGCATAAGATGTGTGCCTGTGGCGCCCCCGTGGACCGACTGCTGATTACCTTCCAGACGCTGAACCCGCAAATTGCCGCAACCTCGAACCTGTGGACGCGCGACGACGATAGCATCCAGCGCTACGACGCCGAATGGCGCATTCGCGAGACCGATCGCTACATCGGCAGTCCGATGCAGCAACTGTTCGAAACCGAAAAACGCGTGCGCCAGCGGCTTGATAGACTCCCTGAAAATGCCCACGGCGCCTACACCGAGCTCGCCGCTGACGGCTATATCGATTACCTCGCATTACCGATCATGTTTACCTCCGGCTTTGGTTCAGCGCTGATCCTGAGCACAAAGAACCCGCAGGGGTTCAGTAACCTGGACATCGAGGCATTCCGCCTGATACGCCTGTACCTGTCGCCAATCATCGAGGTGTACTCACTGAAACACATGGCGCAATCCTTGCTGAACACCTACGTCGGCAAGCGCACCGGCGAAAAGGTGCTGGCCGGCATGATTCAGCGCGGCGACGCTGACGTCATCAATGCAGCTCTGTGGTTCAGCGATCTGCGCGACTTCACGCAATTGACGGAAACCCTGCCCGCGAAACAGGTATTGCGGATGCTCAACGATTATTTCGAATTTATCTCCGCCGCCGTGACCGCGCGCGGCGGTGAAATCCTGCGCTTCATCGGCGACGCGATGCTGATCGTGTTTCCGATCGACGACAACATGTGCGCGAAAACCGCCTGCAACGCGGCGATCGATGCCGCCATCGATGCGCACAGCACGCTCGCCAGCCTGAACCATCAACGACGGCGCCACGGCGAGCCCGAGATCCGTTTCGGCGTCGGCCTGAATGTCGGCGAGGTCGTGTACGGCAACGTCGGCGCGCCCGACCGGCTCGACTTCACCGTCATGGGGCCCGTCGTCAACCGTACCGCAAGGCTCGAATCGCTGACCAAGACGCTTGGCTGCGACATCCTGTTTTCACAGCAGTTCGCCGAACTGATCGACACGCCGTCGCAGTCGCTCGGATTGCATGAAATGAAGGGCATCGCCGAGCCGCAGGCGGTCTACGCGGTTTGCGAGATCTGACATATGGTGGAACACGTGAGAACACTTTGCAGCGACTTTGCGTAGCAGGTGACACTGACCGCAATCAAGACAATTTTCGGATTAGAAACATGTTGACGCGCATCGGCCTGTCGGGCCTGTTACTGCTGGTATTGGTGAGTACCGCAAGGGCCGGCGGAACCGACCCGAATATCGACGCGGCGACCGCGACGGTTACCGGAAGCGTCAGCTATCGTGAGCGCATTGCGCTTCCCGCGGATGCGCTTGTGGTGGTGCAGTTGCGCGACGTCTCGCGGATGGACGTCGCCGCAAAAATAATCAGCGAACAGACCATCAAGCCACAACACTCGGTGCCGATCCCGTTCTCGCTGGCCTACGATCCTGACGAGATCGATGAACGCATGACCTATGCCCTGTTCGCCACCATCCGCAGCGAGGGTCGCCTCCTGTTCGTGACCGATCGCAGCTACCAGGTGCTGACGCGCGGACATCCGCATCACCTCGATCTGATGCTGGTTCAGCCCTGACTGGCATCTCCTCGCAGGCGCGGCACAAAGCCTTTACGCGCTACTTTCGACGGTTTTTCCGGGTTTCGCGAAACCCGTCACAATTGGCAATGTATTCAACTATTTAGCCCAGGCAGTACTATACTCACCTGAACTGAATTGATTCAAAATCCGCATTATGAACAAGGACTACCTGCTGCTAGGCATCGTGTCGATCATGAGCATCGGCGCCAATCTACCCGACCAGTTGATCGCGCTTAACGGTGTCGATCGTAAACTACTGGTTATCGGCCTGCTGCTGGTGGTCACCATCGCGCTGGTGCGTTATTCCAAATTTGCGCTGGTGCTGGCGGTGGGCATTCTCGCCATCGGCGCTAATTTACCCGAAGAATTAGCCAGAATACTGAATATCGAACCACGCATCCTGATGTTGACCCTGGTGGCGATTGTGCTGTTCTCGCTCGCCAATCGATTGTTAAAGCTGCCCAGCGGGCTTGACCGACAACAGGGGTTTGCCCACCAGGAAGGCTCAAAAGCCCTGTTTTCCGCAATCGCCAACGGCCGTATCGAGATTGCCGGCCGCCTGATCGAGGCCGGCGCCAATATCAACGGACGGTCGCGCCAGGGTTATACCGCACTGATGATCGCAGCCTCGCACGGTCAGGACGATATCGTCCGCCTGCTGCTCGACAAGGGCGCCGATCTGACCACGGTGGCCTCGGACGGCAGGAATGCGCTGCAGATCGCAAGGGAAGCCGGTCGCAAGGGGTGCGTTGACCTGCTGCTCGCCGCCAGCAAGGCCGAAGTCGCAACTCCACACCAGGCACTGCCCACCACCTGAGATATGCCTGGTCATCTCGAGGATGAAGGCGAAGGGAACCCGGATTTGAAGGCCGAACAGGGGGTAAGACTGAGTGTTTATGCAATGGACTTTTGCGTGGCTTCATTCGATTGCGCACCGGGAACCCAGGCTGGTTAACTCCACACAGCCTGCATCCGAAAAATGCTACATTGGCGTCGTTGCCGTCGCCCATTTTCTATTCATCGCAATATCTAAGGTGACTCAATGAGAAATTTCATGCTGCTCGCTTTTGCTTTGATGTTCGTTGTCAACGCACATTCTGGCGAGGTGTATAAGTGTAAGGATTCGGCTGGCCGACTGAAGTTCCAGGACGTGCCCTGCGATGGAAAGTCGAAGGGAATCCAGACCTCTGGCAATACACCCAAGCAGGCAGAGCTCAATACACGCGAGCAGGCAGAGCTCACTGGCAAGCAGCTTGACGATGTAATGTGGAAATTGCTCGAGGATCCATATCGATCTAACGATAAAATGTTTATCGATCACGTTGTTACTAATGATCTGCTGGCAAAGAAGGACAGTGACGGTGATACGGTATTGAGTGTCGCCGCATTAAACGGGCAAACCGCGGTGATCGATTACCTGGTAAAAAATGGTGCCAGGGTTGATAGCACGAATAACCGGGGATATACGATATTTTCCTTTGCCGCGAAACTGGACGATCGCGTCAAGATAGCGCTAATCCATCACGGAGCAGACATCAACCATTCAGGGGAAGCAGGCCACACTCCGTTGATCAATGCCGTGCTGCTTGAAGACTTGCATACCGTCAAATTCCTGTTGAGCCATGGGGCTGACGTTGACCCTGTAGACGACAGGGGCGTAACCGCCCTCTTCTACGCGGCAACACAAGGCAATATGGAGATTGTCAAAAGCCTTGTCGGATCGGGTGCGAATATAAATCTCGGCGAGGAGTTAACACCACTGAAAGGCGCACTGGCAAATGGCCATTATCTCGTCGGTGCGTATCTGAAATTCCAGGGCGCATCCCTGTGAACCCGTGAGATAGATATTCCCCGGGGGACATCGCCGCAGGCCGAGCAAACCTCGACATGTCTCATCGGATCTGAAAAGCCCTCCCACGTCATTCAGGACACCGCGCCATTCAGTCTGAGGCTCCCCCAATAAAACGGACATGATTATTG
>Ga0209536_100001776_pt1 | contig 35390 bp, 33 predicted proteins | sample DeeMarSeWOR28_12_FD_187461 | JGI IMG/M metagenome (GOLD analysis project Ga0209536, IMG submission 187461) | Marine sediment microbial communities from White Oak River estuary, North Carolina - WOR-2-8_12 (SPAdes) (version 2) | ecosystem: Environmental > Aquatic > Marine > Intertidal zone >...
GACTCGTAACGCTTCAGCATGGCCGAACAGATGTAGAGCTGGCTCAGCACATCGCCCAGGCGCGCGGAAATGTGCCGCCAGTTGCTGCCCGCGTGCGGCAGCAGGCGCAGCTCGAGGGGCACCGCGTCCTCGGCGCGCTTGTCGAGCGGCGCCGGCAGCGTGCTCTCCACGCCCTTCAGGTCCGAGCGCAGGCGCAGCGCCGCCGCGCCGCGCCCCGCGCTCAGTTCGGCGTCGTAGCGCGTCACGCCGCGCAGCTGCGCGAACCACGGGTGCCTGATCACCGTGCGCAGCGCCTCGGCGCTCGCCTCGCCCTGCGCCGTCAGGCGCAGGGCGCCGTCGGCGGCGCTGCCGCCCGAGACCGCGAGCGGCCCGCCGAGCAGCGTGCCGCGGAAGGCCTGCAGCCGCAGCCCCGATTCGCTGAAGGCGAGCTGCGCCGAGACATCCTCGAGCGGCGGCAGCTCGCTGCTCACCATCAGCCGCTTGGCGGAGAAGCCGAACACGCCCGAGACGGTCGATTTGCCGAGATCGGCGAACGGCAGCTTGAGCTTGAGCTGCAGCGCACCGTCGCCCTCTGCGCGCATGCCGAGCGTGAACTCGCGCGTCATGCGCCGCACCGGGCTGGCCTCGACGAAGCGCAGGAACTCGTTGGTCGGCCCGCGCGCGTCGCCCTCGATCAGCAGGTCGGCGCTCGGCGCCAGCAGGCTGGGTATCGACACGCGCACGTTCGACAGCTGCACGCCGAGGATGCGCGCGCGCTGGCCGCTGACCTCGAGGCGCTCGCGCTCGAAGCGCAGCTCGCCGTCGATCCCCTCGATCTTCGGCCAGCGCTCGGCGTAGTCGAGCACGCCGCCGTCGATCCGCGCGGCGACCAGGAACTGGCCCTCGGTCGGGTCGGCGAACGGGAACTTGCGCAGATCCCCCTTGAGGTGCACGCGCATGTTGCTGATGCGCCCGGCGACGATCGCGCGCTCGAGCCAGGCGCGCGTGTTCTCGCCCATGATCGTGGCCAGCGGCAGGTAGGCGGCGGTGCGCCGGCCGTCGGCGTGCACCAGTTCGGCCGACAGGTCGATCTCCCCCGGCCCGTCGCGGCCCAGCACGTAGGTGCCGAACGCCGTGCCCGCCAGGTGCGCATTGCCGAAAGCGAGCGAGGACAGCCGCACGCGCAGCGTGTCGGGATCGGGCTGCTGCCAATCGATCTGCCCGCTCAGCGCATCGAGCGCGATCTTCGGCTGCGGAAAGACCTTCGGCAGGTCGAGCCCCGCGTCGCGCGCCAGCAGCTCGACGCGGCCGCGCCCGGACTGCGCCTCGAGCCGGCCGCTCATGCCGGAAAAGCCGGGCACCGCGTGCCAGGCCTTCATGCCGAGATCCTCGAAGCGCAGCCGCGCGCGGTACGCGCTCGCGCGCGGCAGGTCGCCGCGCCAGGAAAACGCCACCTCGCGCAGGCTGCCGCGCGGCGCGAGCTCGCCGAGCCGCATGCGCAGCGCCTCCGAAAACGGCAGGAACTCGGCGAGCCGCGCGAGCGGCGCAAGGTCGATGCGCAGCGCGTTCAGCTCGCCGCGCGCCGGCTCCGCCCCGGCGGCCGGCGTCCAGTCCAGGCGAAAGCTGGTCGGCTCGAGCACCTCGCCGTCGGCGAGCGTCAGCGCAAGGTCGCGCGCGTCGAGCTCGAAGCTGCCGCCCTCGGCGCGCCCCACGAGGCGGCCGGCGAGGCTCGACAGCTCGAGGCGCGGCAGGTCCTTGGCGAGTCGCGCGGAGACCTCCGAGAGCTGCACGTCGAGCGTGGTGCGCACGCGCTGGCCGGCGCCGAGCGTGACCCACATGCGCAGCCCGCCGCGCCCGCGGCTGAGCTCGAACGGATAATCCACCCAGGGCTGCCAGGCGGCGAGGTCGGTGCCGCCGAACTCGGCGTACAGGCGCCCGCTCCATTGCGAAGGCACCGTGACGCTGCCGCCCTTCAGCTCGGCGCGCACCACGAGCGCGCTGCCGAAGCCCTCGGGCGGTCGCGCGTTCAGCCCGAGCGCGTGCACGCCGCCCGCGTTGCGCAGGCGCAGGCTCAGCGCGCTCAGCTTGAGCGGCGGTGCACCGCGCTTCACGTCGATCCACTCGATCTCGGCATTGCGCACCTCGATTTCGCGCTGGCCGAGGATCCACTCGGCGGCGCTGCCGCCGCGCTCGCCCTTGCCGTCGGCGGTGAGCTCGAGCCCGGCGACGTACAGTCGCCCGGCCGCATCGCGCCGTATCGCGAGCCGCGGCGAGTCGATGATCAGCGAGCGCATGCGCAGCTCGGCGAACAGCAGCGAGCGCCAGGAGATGACGTTGTGCACGGCCGGCAGCACCAGCGCCTCGCGTCCGTCGCGATCGTAGACGCGGACGTCGCTCAGGGTGACGCGCGGGCGCAGTCCCTGCCAGTCCGCCTGGATGCCGCCGACGCGCACCGGCAGGCCGAGGCCGCGGGAGAACGCGCCGACCACGACCTCGCGATGCGCTTCGATGTTGGGCAGCACCCAGTAGCGCAGCGCGAGCAGCGAGACGGCGAACAGCAGCAGCGCGAACCAGGCCAGCGTCTCGAGGATGCGCCACAGCCCGCGCCGCGCAGCCTGCGCGCGGCGGCGCGGCGCCGGCGCGGCCTGGGTCGGAGTCTCGGATTGCATCGCGGCCTGTGTTGCCCCACTATTCGCTGTACGGCGCTGACGCTGCATCTCGTCCGGTCCGTACGCCATGGTCCTTTGGGGCCCTGCGGCGATAGACGTTCTGCAAAATTCGCCGCACTACGTGGTTCCGGACATGCATTTTAAACCCGAACGCCCGCCTGAATTCCGACCTTGCCCGCGTGAACCCGCCCGTCTTTGACGCGTCCGGCGTGCCCGCCGCGCTGGCGCCCTCGCGCTATGCCGTCGCGCTGCTCGCCAGCCGGCCGGCGCTCGCCGAGGGGCTCGACGACCCCGCGCCGTTCACGCGCGCCGAGATCGACGCCGCGCTGGCCGACGCCGGCAACGACGACGAAGGCGCGCTCAAGCGGCGGCTGCGCCAGCTGCGCCAGCGCGTGCTGCTGCGCGTGATGGCACGCGATCTTGGCGGGCGCGCCGACCTGGCCGAGGTCTGCGGCACGATGAGCGCGCTGGCCGACGCCTCGATCGCCACCGCGCAGGCCTGGAGCGCGGCGCAGCTGCTGCGCACGCACGGCGTGCCGCGCGACGCCAGCGGCGCGGCACAGCCCTTCGTGGTGGTCGGCATGGGCAAGCTCGGCGGTGGCGAGCTCAACGTGTCCTCGGACATCGACCTGGTGTTCGTCTATCCCGAGGAAGGCGACAGCGACGGCGCGCGACCGCTGTCGAATCACGAGTACTTCACGCGGCTCGGGCGCAAGCTGATCGCGCTGCTGTCGGAGGTCACCGAGGACGGCTTCGCGTTCCGCGTCGACATGCGCCTGCGGCCCTACGGCGAGTCGGGGCCGCTGGTGTGCAGCTACGAAGCGCTGGAAAACTACTTCATCACCCAGGGCCGCGAGTGGGAGCGCTACGCCTGGATCAAGGCGCGGCCGATCACCGGCGACGACAACGCCGCGCACGAGGCGCTGGCGCCGATCGTGCGCCCCTTCGTGTTCCGCAAGTACCTCGATTACGCCACGCTGGGCGCGATGCGCCGCCTGCACGCGGAGGTGCGGCGCGACGTCGCGCGCCGCGAGCTGGCCGATCACATCAAGCTCGGACCGGGCGGCATCCGCGAGATCGAGTTCATCGCCCAGGCGCTGCAGCTGATCCGCGGCGGACGCGACCCCGCGCTGGCCCTGCGCCCGACGCTCACCGTGCTCGCCCGGCTGGCCGAGCGCAACCTGATCCCGGCGCAGGCCCTGCGCGAGCTGTCGCAGGCCTACGACTTCCTGCGCCGGCTCGAGCACCGCCTGCAGTACCTCGACGACCGCCAGACGCACCGCCTGCCGGTCGATCCCGACGATCGCGCGCGCATCGCCGCAATGTCCAGCGCGCCGGACTGGGCCGCGCTGGAGCCGCAGATCGAGGCGGTGCGCGCGAGCGTGACGCAGCAGTTCCAGGCGACGCTCGCCGAGTCGGAGGAAGGCACCGGGCCCGCCGTCTGGCAGGACGATCGCGACGCGGTGGTGCGCGCGCTCGCCGCGCTCGGCTATCGCGACGCCGACGCCGCCGCTGCGCGGCTGATGTCGATCCGCGCGAGCCAGCGCTACGCGCTGCTGCCGACCGACTCGCGCCGGCGCTTCGACGCACTGGTCCCCGCGCTGGCGTCGGTGGCGGCGGACACCGCGGACCCGGACACCACGCTGACCCGCGGGCTCGATCTGATCGAGGCGATCGCGCGGCGCGCGGCCTATCTCGCGCTGCTCGCCGAGCAGCGCGTTGCGCTCGAGCGGGTTGCGCGCATCATCGGCACCTCGAGCTGGGCGGCGGAGTTCGTCACGCGCCACCCGCTGCTGCTCGACGAGCTGCTCGACGACCGCGTGCTCTACGCCGCGCCCGACTGGCCGGCGTTCGCGCGCACGCTGCGCGCGCTGGTCGCCGCCGACGCGGGCGACACCGAAGCGCAGATGATCGTGCTGCGCGAGCAGCACCAGGCGCAGGTGTTCCGCCTGCTGGCGCAGGACCTCGCCGGCCGGCTCAGCGTCGAGCGCCTCGCCGATCACCTGTCGGCCGCGGCCGACGCAGTGCTCGAGGTCTGCCTGGAGACCACCTGGGCCGAGCTGCGCAACCGCCACCGCGAGGACGCGCCGCGCTTCGCCATCGTCAGCTACGGCAAGCAGGGCGGCAAGGAGCTCGGCTACGCCTCGGACCTCGACATCATCTTTCTCTACGACGACGACGACGAGCGCGCGCCGGAGGTCTATGCGCGGCTCGCGCAGCGCGTCAACAACTGGCTGACCACGCCGACCGCGGCGGGGGTGCTGTTCGCCACCGACCTGCGGCTGCGCCCGAGCGGCGCATCGGGGCTGCTGGTGTCCTCGCTCACCGCCTTCGAGGAATACCAGGAGAAGTCGGCCTGGACCTGGGAGCACCAGGCGCTGACGCGGGCGCGCTACTGCGCCGGCGACGCCGCGGTGGGCGCCGCCTTCGAGGCGATCCGCGAGCGCATCCTGCGCCGCGCGCGCGACCCGGCGAAGCTCGCCCGGGACGTGCTCGAAATGCGCGAGAAGATGCACGCCGGGCACCCCAACCGATCGACGCTGTTCGACCTCAAGCACGACCGCGGCGGCATGATCGACCTCGAGTTCATCGTCCAGACCCTGGTGCTGGCGCACGCCCACGCACACCCCGAGCTGGTCGGCAACCTGGGCAACATCGCACTGCTCGGCATCGCCGGCGGCCTCGGCCTCATCCCGACGGCGCTCGCCGCCCAGTGCCAGGATGCCTACCGCGACTTCCGCCGCCGGCAGCACGCGCTGCGCCTGGAAGGCGCGCAGTACGCGCGCGTGCCGCTGGAGACGGTCGCGGCGCAGGTCAACGCGGTGCGCGAATTGTGGGCGACGGTGTTCGGCGCTTACGCTCGAGCCGGCCAGTAATCGAACAGGGGCCCGTTCGGGCCGCGGACCGGATCGGCCGCAGGCAGCGGCACGCGCGCCACGGCCTGCGCCGCGCGCGCCGCGTTCGCCGTCGCGGCGATGCAGGTGTCGGGATGACAGCCCTCGGGGTACGCGCCGACCACGCCGAGGCGGCCCTGCGACGACAGCCGCTTGTGACCGGTGCCCGCGGGCAGCACGATCACGTCGCCCGGGCGCGCGGTCAGCTCGATCCCGCCCTCGCCGCCGAACAGCACCGTCACTTCGCCGCTGTACACGCCGAGCGCCTCGTGGCCGTCGCTGTGATAGTGGTGGAAGGCAAACACGCCGTTGCGCCAGGCCGGCGGCCAGCGGTTGCGCGCGAACAGCCGCTCGAACGCGGCCGCCGGGTCGGCGCCGGCGATCTCGACCGCGCGCGGGTAGACGAGCAACGGCCAGCGCGGATGGTTCGGCACCCGCGCGCGGGCCGGCAGCCGGTGGGCGATGACCGCGGGCGCGTTCATGGCGCCGCGTACAGCACGATGTCGCCGTAGTAGGCCCGCGCACGGCTGCGGGTGTTGTCGCTGTCGGTCATCAAGCCGATGGCGACGACGTCCCAGGGCTCCTCGCCGAACGCGCGCCGGTAATCCTCGAGCAGGTTGCGGCGCACGGTGACCCATGCGTCCAGGCCCTGCCGGCCGCTGCCGACCACGATCATCCGCACGCGGCCGGTGTGCGCGTTGCGCAGCAGGGTCTCGCGCGGCAGGTCGTTCGCCCAGATGTACATCAGCGTGGCGTAAGGCAGCGCCTGGCCCGAGAGCGCCTTGGCGAAGCGCAGCTGCGCGCGGTCGGCGAAGTCGAGCTTTTCACGGTCGCCGTGGAACGAGACGATGAGCCGCGCCGCGGCGTCCTCGCGCGTGGCGATGCGCGGGTCGGCGCCCGGCACCCGCGCCGGCACGCGCCACGCCCATTCGAGCAGCGGGTGGCGGTGCGGATCGACGCGGATCACGCGGTACAGGCCCGAGGCCGCGCGCTCGGCCTGCGCTTCGAGCGCGACGCGCCCGCCCGCATCGACCAGGCGGTACTCGGTGGCCGGCTTGGACGGCAGAATGATCCACGGCTGCCAGTCGGCGGGCAGCGCGTCGCCGGGCCGCGCCGCCGAGAAGCGCGCCACCTCGATGCGCGCGCCGGTCTCGCGCGCGCGGCCCGCGACGACCGCCGCCGAGGCGAGCAGGCCGTCGTCCTCCGCCGGCGCGTGCAGGCCGGCGCAGCCGCCGAGCAGCAGCAGCAGCATGCCGATGCCCGCTGCACAGCGCCGGTTCGCCCTCATCGTCCACCCTCTTTTTTGCACCCTCGCTAGAATAGCGGTTTCCTTCCCCCCTTCGGAGACACACGGTATGTCCGCCTCGATGGCCGACCGCGACGGCTGGATCTGGCACGACGGCAAGCTCGTGCCCTGGCGATCCGCCACCACCCACGTGCTGACGCACTCGCTGCACTACGGGCTCGCGGTATTCGAGGGCGTGCGCGCCTACAAGACCGTCGAGGGCACTGCGATCTTCCGCCTCAAGGAGCACACCGAGCGGATGTTCACCTCGGCGCACATCTACATGATGAAGATCCCCTACACGCGCGAGCAGCTGATGCGCGCGCAGGTCGAGGTGGTGCAGGCCAACGGTCACGAATCCTGCTACATCCGGCCGATCGCGTTCTACGGCTCCGAGAAGATGGGCGTGTCGCCGATCGGCGCGCGCGTGCACGTGGCGATCGCCGCCTGGCCCTGGGGCGCCTACCTCGGGCCGGAGGCGCTGGAGAAGGGCATTCGCGTGAAGACCTCCTCTTACCAGCGCCACCACGTCAACGTGACGATGGCGCGCGCCAAGATGTCGGGCACCTACCCGAACTCGGTGCTGGCGACGCTCGAGGCGACGCAGCACGGCTACGACGAAGGGCTGCTGCTCGACGTCGAGGGCTATGTCGCCGAAGGCGCGGGGGAGAACCTGTTCATCGTCAAGAATGGCAGGCTCTACGAGCCGGAGATCACCTCGGCGCTGGTCGGCATCACGCGCAGCTCGGTGATCGAGCTGGCCGCGGGCCTGGGCATGGAAGTCACCTCGCGGCGCCTGACGCGCGACGACGTCTACATCGCCGACGAAGCCTTCTTCACCGGCACGGCGGCCGAAGTGACGCCGATCCGCGAGCTCGACGGCCGCCAGATCGGCGCCGGCCGAGCCGGGCCGGTCACCAAGAAGCTGCAGAAGGCCTTCTTCGACGTGGTCACCGGCAAGGACAAGAAGCACCGCGACTGGCTGACCAAGGTCGACATGAAGAAGGGCGCGAAGGGCGGCGCGGCGAAGGGCAAGCGCAAATGAGCATCCACGGCGCCGATACCGCGCGCAGCGTCGAGGTCGACGCCACCGACCTGCCGCTGCACTGTCCGACGCCGGCGGCGCCGCTCTGGGCGCGCCATCCGCGCGTGTTCCTCGACGTCGTCAGGGCGGGCGAGATCAAGTGCCCGTACTGCGGCACGACCTTCATCTACAAGGGCCCGGCGCCCAAGGGGCATTGAGAGCAGGGGGATCTGCAGCGCCGCTCGATCCCCCCGTACCCCCCGGACGCCCCGAGCGAGGCGCGTCGCCGGTCCGGAGCAGGCAATGCCGAAACTACTCGTCGTCGCACCGAACTGGATCGGCGACTGTCTGATGGCGCAGCCACTGCTCGCGCGGCTGCGCGACAAGCGCCCGGCCCTGCGCATCGAAGTGCTCGCCCCGCCGTGGGTGGTGCCGCTGTTCGCGCACATGCCCGAAGCCGACGAAGTGATCGCCGCGCCGTTCGCGCACGGCGCGCTGGCGCTCGGCGCGCGCTGGCGCCTGGGTCGCGCCCTGCGTGCGCGGCGCTACGACCAGGCGATCGTGCTGCCGAACAGCTGGAAGTCCGCGCTGGTGCCGCTGTTCGCCGACATCGCGCTGCGCTCGGGCTACGTCGGCGAATCGCGCTACGGCCTGCTCAACCTGCTCTACCGCGCGCCGCGGCCGGCGCGCCCGATGCTCGAGCACTATGCCCGGCTGAGCGAAGCGCCCGGCGCGCCGCTGCCCGCGTCGCTGCCCGCGCCGCGCCTGCAGGTCGATGCCGCCGCGGTCGCCGCAACCGCCCTCGCCTTCGGCTTCGCGCCGCCGCCGGGACGCAACATCGTGCTCTGCCCCGGCGCCGAGTACGGCCCGGCGAAGCGCTGGCCGGCCGAGCGCTTCGGCGCGCTCGCCGCCGACCTCGCGGCGCAGGGCGCAGGCGTGTTCCTGCTCGGCTCGGCGAACGACGCCGCCGTCTGCGACGCGGTCGTGCAGGCGAGCGGCAGTGCCGCGCAAAGCCTCGCCGGACGCACCCGCCTCGGCCAGGCGATCGAGCTGATCGCGGCCGCGGATGCCGTGGTGACCAACGACTCCGGCCTGATGCACGTCGCCGCCGCGCTCGACCGCCCGCAGGTGGCGCTGTTCGGCTCATCGAGCCCGGCGCACACGCCGCCGCACTCGCCGCGCGCACGCGTGGTCTGGCTGCAGCCCGCGTGCAGCCCCTGCTTCGCGCGCGTCTGTCCGCTGGGCCATTTCCGCTGCATGACCGAGCTCGCACCGCAGCGCGTGCGCGACGAGGTCGCGCAGCTCGGTGTGCTAGGCTCCGGGCAGTCCCACTGATTGCCGCGCGCGCCGCGTGTCCACCAAGATCTTTCCGACCGCGCAGGACGCCGAAACCGCGTTCTACGAGGCGCTCGAGCACGGCGACTACCCGACCATGGTCGCGGTCTGGGCCGAGGACGAGGAGGTTGTCTGCGTGCACCCGGGCGGCCCGCGCCTGCGCGGCACGGACGAGGTCCTCGCACAGTGGAAGCGCATCTTCGAGGGCGGGCAGCGCCTGCAGCTGCGCATCACGAACCAGGTGGTGATCGCCGGCATGATGATCGCCGTGCACAGCGTGCAGGAGAACATCACCATCGAGGGCGAGGGCCCCGCACCGCACCCGGTGGTTGCGACCAACGTCTACCAGCGCATCGGCCCGGGCTGGCGCATGGTCGCGCACCACGCCTCGCCGGCGCCGACGCCGCCGGCCCCGGCGCCGACGGAAAACCGGCTGCCCGGAAGCGCGACGCTGCATTGAGCGTGCACTCTTCGTACCGCGCGCCGTGGTGGCTGCCGGGCGGGCATCTGCAGACCATCGTCGCGGCGCTGCGCCCGCCGCCGCGTCCGGCGATGACGCGCGAGCGCTGGGACACGCCCGACGGCGATTTCATCGACGTCGATTTCGCCGGCCCGGCCCAGGCCGCGCGCACGCTGGTCGTGTTCCACGGCCTTGAGGGCAGCGCCGACAGCAGCTACGCGCGCGGCCTGGCGCGCGCCGCCGCGGCGGCCGGCTGGCGCGTCGCGCTGCCGCATTTCCGCGGCTGCTCGGGCGAGCCGAACCGGCTCGGGCGCGCCTACCACTCGGGCGACAGCGAGGAGCTCGACTGGATCCTGCGCCGCCTCGCGGCGAACGCCGGGCCGCTGCTCGCCGCCGGCGTCTCGCTCGGCGGCAACGTGCTGCTGAAATGGCTCGGCGAGCAGGGCCGCGCAGCGAGCAGCCGGGTCTCGCGCGCCGCGGCGGTGAGCGCGCCGCTCGACCTGCAGGCCGCCGGCGATGCGCTCGACCGCGGGCTGAACCGCCTGCTCTACACGCGCCTGTTCCTCAGTTCGATGAAGGCCTCCGCGCGCGCCAAGGTCGCCGCCCACGCGCTGCCGGTGGATGCCGCGCGCGTGCAGGCGGCGCGCACGCTGCGCGAATTCGACGACGCCTACACCGCGCCGCTGCACGGCTTTCGTGACGTCAACGATTACTGGACGCGCGCCTCGAGCGCGCCGTGGCTCGCGCAGATCCGCGTGCCGACCCTGGTGCTGAACGCGAGGAACGATCCTTTCCTGCCGGCTGCCGCGCTGGCGACGGCGACGCACGCGGCGAGCGCAGCCGTACTGCTAGAATCGCCCGACACGGGCGGACACGTCGGTTTCCTGGAGGGCCCCTTCCCGGGACGACACGGCTGGCTGGCCCGCCGAGTGCTCGACTTCCTTTCCCAGGACACATGAAGGTACCCGCAGAGATCTTTCGCGCCTACGACATCCGCGGCATCGTCGGCAAGACGCTCACGCCGGCGGTGGTGCACGCCGTCGGCCAGGCGCTCGGCTCGCTCGGGCGCGAGCGCGGCGCAGCGACCTTCGCGCTCGGGCGCGACGGTCGCCACTCCGGGCCGATGCTGCTCGACGCGCTCGCGGCCGGGCTCACCTCGGCCGGCGCCGACGTCATCGACCTCGGCATGGCGCCGACGCCGGTCACCTACTTCGCCGCCTTCCACCTCGGCTGCGCGAGCTGCGTGTCGGTCACCGGCAGCCACAATCCGCCCGATTACAACGGCCTCAAGATGGTCGTCGGCGGCACCACGCTCGCCGGCGACGAGATCCAGCGCCTGCGCGAACGCATCGAGAACGACGACGTGGCGAGCGGCGCGGGCAAGCGCTCGCAGGCCGAGGTGATCGACGCCTACGTGCAGCGCATCGTCGGCGACGTCAGGCTGGCGCGCGGCATGAAGATCGCGGTCGACTGCGGCAACGGCGTCGCCGGGATGGTTGCGGCGCGCCTGTTCCGCGCGCTCGGCTGCGAGGTCGAGGAACTGTTCTGCGAGGTCGACGGCAGCTTTCCGAACCACCACCCGGACCCCTCGCACCTGGAGAACCTCGCCGACCTGATCGCCGCGCTGCGGCGCGGCGGCGCCGAGCTCGGCTTCGCCTTCGACGGCGACGGCGACCGCCTCGGCGTGGTCACGCACGACGGCGAGGTGATCTTCCCCGACCGCCAGCTGATGCTGTTCGCCGCCGACGTGCTGGCGCGCAACCCGGGCGCGCAGATCATCTACGACGTGAAATCGACGCGCCTGCTCGCGCCCTGGATCGAGCGCCACGGCGGCGAGCCGGTGATCTGGAAGACCGGGCACTCGTTCATCAAGGCCAAGCTCGCCGAAACCGGCGCGCCGCTCGCCGGCGAGATGTCCGGTCACACCTTCTTCAAGGAGCGCTGGTACGGCTTCGACGACGCGCTGTACGCCGGCGCGCGACTGCTCGAGATCGTCTCGCAGACGCCCGACGCCAACGCGACGCTGAAGGCGCTGCCGAACGCCCCCTCGACGCCCGAGCTGCAGTGGAAGCTCGCCGAGGGCGAGCCGCACGCGCTGGTGGCAAAGCTGCAGGCGGCGAAGCCGTTTCCCAATGCCGAGCGCGTGCTGACCATCGATGGCGTGCGCGCCGAGTACAAGGACGGCTTCGGCCTGGCGCGCGCCTCGAACACCACGCCGGTGGTCGTGCTGCGCTTCGAGGCCGAGACCGACGCGGCGCTCAAGCGCATCCAGGAAGAGTTCCGCAGCGCGCTCGCGCCGCTCAAGCCCGAGGCGCCGCTGCCGTTCTAGGCGTCCGGCCGACGAACGGCCGGCGGACGCGCCGCGCCGCGTGACTTAATTGACAGCCTGCCGCCGCAGGGGTCGCCTATAGTGGGTGGCGTCACCGACGCCAGGGAAAGGCCCGCCATGAAAACGCTGATCGCGATCGCCCTCGCCGCTGCGCTCGCCGGCTGCGGCGTAGAGACCGCCAGCACCGCGGCGACCGCCGCCGCGCTGAAGAAGCAGGAGCTGCAGCAGGGTCAGAACAGCATGCAGCGCGCGCAGCAGAACATCGACAGCGCGATGCAGCAGGCGCAGCAGCGCGCCGCAAACGCCGACCGCTAGGCGCGCGCCCCCGGGACGGCGGCGCGCGCAACGCCAACCATGCCGACGCCCGTTTCTTTTTCCGCGCCGCCTCAGGCGGCCGAGGCCCCCAGCCGCTTGCGGTAGCGCGACAGGTCCTGCAGCGTGCGGATCGGCGCGTCGAGCAGCTTCGACAGGTTGAGCAGGATCATGTCGATGACCTTCTTCTCCCAGTCGCGGTCGAAGCGGATCTGCTCGCTCAGCCAGCGCTCGAGCCACTCGGGATCGGGCAGCCGGCTCTGCACCGTGTCGTGCGGGAACAGCGTCTCGTTGACGTGCAGGTTGGTGGGATGCAGCGGCTTGCCGCTGCGCATGCTCGCGGCCATCAGCACGCCCATCTTGGCGAACGCGGCCCGCGCCTGGTCGCCGAGGCGCTCGATGGCGCGCTTCATGTACTGCAGATAGGCACCGCCGTGGCGCGCCTCGTCGCGCGACAGCAGCGTGTAGATCGCGCGGATCACCGGCTCGCTGTGCCACTCGGCGGCGCAGCGGTACCAGTGGTTGAGCCGGATCTCGCCGCAGAAGTGCAGCATCAGGGTCTCGAGCGGCGGCGCCGGATCGAAGGCGAAGCGCACGGCGTGCAGCTCGGCTTCCGTGGGCGCGAGCTCGGGCCGAAAGCGCCGCAGGTACTCGATCAGCGCGAGCGCGTGCTTCTGCTCCTCGAAGAACCACACCGACATGAAGGCCGAGAAGTCGCTGTCGTCGAGGTTGTCGCGCAGGAACATCTCGGTTGCCGGCAGCGCGGCCCACTCGGTGATGGCGTTCATCTTGACAGTGAGCGCCTGCTCGTCGGACAGGCGCGCGCCGTCGAACGCGGCCCAGGGCACGTCGTCCTCCATGTTCCAGCGCACGCGTTCGAGCGACTTGAAGATCTCGGGATAAAGCATCGCGGGTCTCGGACCAGTCAAACCGCCGCGATGGTAACAAGCATTGGCGCCGCGCGTTCGCACCGGCGCCGGGCCGCGAGACTCAGCCGCGCGCAGCCACGTGCTGCGCCCGCCAGCGGTCGAGCGCCGCGCTGACCTGGTCGAGTCCGCCAAGCGCCTGGATGCCCTTCGCCGCGCGCTTGAGCCGCGCCGCGCCCGCCCCGCCGCACCACAGCGCGACGGCGCCCGGCAGCTGCGCGCGCAGCAAGCGAACGCTTTCTCCGACCTGCGCGGCCGAGGCATTGGCGCTGATCGAGAGCGCGACCACGTCCGCCTTCTGCGCGATCGCCGCCGCGACAATATCGCGCAGCGGGGTCTGCGTGCCGAGCGAGACGCACTGCGCGCCCTCCAGCGTCGCCATCGCCTCCGCCATCAGCAGGCCGAGGCCGTGGCGCTCGTCGGGCAGCGTCGTCATGAGGATGCGCGGCGGGCCGGCGCTTGCGCCGAGCTGCGCGATCGCCTGGCGCAGCACCGCCTGCAGCACCTCGGTCAGCAGGTGCTCCTCGTAGACCTGCAGCTCGCCGCGCGTCCAGGCGTCGCCGACCTGCACCGTGAGCGGCGCGACCGTGTCGAGCACGAAGCGCTTGACGCCGTCGCGCATCAGCACCTGGGTGAGCTCGCGGCGCAGCTCCGCGGCCTGGTGGGTCTTCAACAGGAACAGCGCAAGGTCGTGCAGCGCGCTGCGCGGCGGCGCCTCGCCGGCGCCTTCCTCGGCGAGCGCCTGCAGCGCCGCGGCGTCGAGCTTGAGCAGGCGCCCGGGGCGCAGGCCGCGATCCATCAGGCGCTTGACGACGCGCAGCTGCGCGACCTGCGCCTCGGGGTAAAGACGATCGCCGCTGGCATCGCGATCGGGCTGCGGAAAGCCGTAGCGCCGCTCCCAGACGCGCAGGGTGTCCTTGGGCAGGCCGGTTTCGCGTTCGACGGCGGCGATCGGCATCAGGTGGTCGGGTCCAGATTGCATATTGTCCTAGACAAAATGTTGACAAACTCTGAAAACGCCATCATTATCCGCCATGATATTGTTTTTGTCCAGGACAACTAATGATCCGTCCGATCTGCGTTTCGCTGCTTGCTGCCCTCGCCGGGCCCGTGCTCGCGGGCCATCCCTCCCACCCGCAACCGGGCCCGTCGGGGGCGGCAGCCGCGTTCGCATTCCTCATCGAGGCGCATCACCTGGCCAGCGGCGGCAGCGGGCTGCTGCCGCTGCGCCTTGCGCCAGCGCCGCGGCGCTCGCGCCTGTGCCTGCCGGGCCGGGAGGCGGATACCGCCGGCGTTGGCCCCGTCATCCCAGACCGCTCGACCGACGCGCGCCTCGCGCGCCTCGCGGTCTGAGCCGCAAGGCGGGTCAGCGCATGCGCATCGCCGTCGTCGGATCGGGGATCTCGGGTCTCGCCACCGCCTGGCTGCTCGCCGAGCGCCACGCGGTCACGCTGTTCGAAGCGGCCGCGCGCCCCGGCGGCCACACCCACACGGTCGAGGTGACGCTCGACGGCGTGTCGCACGGCGTCGACACCGGCTTTCTGGTGTTCAACCACAAGACCTATCCCAACCTCGTCGCCCTGTTCCGGCAGCTCGGCGTGCCGACCGCGGCAAGCGAGATGAGTTTCAGCCTCTCGCTCGAGGCACCGCACATCGAATGGTCCGGCGACAACCTCGACACGCTGTTCGCGCAGCGCCGCAACCTGCTGCGACCGGCGTTCCTGCGCATGCTGCGCGACGTGCTGCGCTTCAACCGCGAAGCGGCGCAGGACGCGCAAGCGCCGCAGGCCGCCGACGCGACGCAATCGCTCGGTGCCGTTCTCGCCCGCCGCGGCTACAGCGCCGAGTTCCGCGACTGGTACCTGCTGCCGATGGCCGCGGCGATCTGGTCCTGCCCGACGCGCAGCATGCTCGAGTATCCCTTCGCCAGCTTCGCGCGCTTTTTCCGCAACCACGGCCTGCTCGAGCTGACCGACCGGCCGCAATGGCTGACCGTCGCCGGCGGCGCACGCCAGTACGTCGACCGCCTGCTCGCACGGCTGCGCGACGTGCGCCTCGCCACGCGCGTGCTGCGCGCGCGGCGCGACGCCAGCGGCGTGACGCTCGATTTCGTGCACAACGCGCCGGGCCTGCCGCGCGGCAGCGAGCGCTTCGACGCGCTGGTGCTCGGCTGCCACAGCGACCAGGCACTGCAGATCCTCGGCGTGCAGGCGAGCGGCGCGGAGCGCGCGCTGCTCGAGGCGATTCCCTACCAGCCGAACCGCGCCGTGCTGCACACCGACGCGGCGTTGCTGCCGCGCAACCGGCGCCTGTGGTCGGCCTGGAACTACAGCGCCGGTGCCGACGGGCCCGACGGCCGCGCGGTCGGCGTGCACTACCTGATCAACAAGCTGCAACCGCTGCCGTTCAGCGCGCCCGTGGTGGTCTCGCTCAACCCGCATCGCGAGCCGGCGCCGGAGGCGGTCATTGCCGAGTTCGACTATGCGCACCCGGTGTTCGACGCGCGCTCGGCCGATGCGCAGGCTGCACTGGCGGGCCTGCAGGGCGTCAACCGCACCTGGTTCTGCGGCGCCTGGACGCGCTACGGGTTTCACGAAGACGGGCTGCGCTCGGCGCTCACGGTGGCGAACGCCCTGGGCGTCCGCGCGCCCTGGCAGGCGGCAGCGCAGACGCCGCCCGCGGACCGCCAGTTGGAGGCGGCGTGAACGCACCGCGCGCGGAGCTGCTGCTCGGCACGGTCATGCACCGGCGCCTGCGTCCGGTGGAGAACCGTTTCGCCTACGGCGTGTACTTCCTGCGCATCCCGCTCACGCGCCTGGACTCGATGCGTGGTCCGCTGCTGTCGATCAACCGCTGGAACCTGCTGAGCTTCGATTTTCGCGATTACGGCGCGCGCGACGGCTCGCATCCGCTCGCCTGGATCCGTGATCTGCTCGCCCGCGAAGGGCTTGCGGCCGCCGATGGCGAGATCTGGCTGCATACGTTTCCGCGCGTACTCGGCTACGTCTTCAACCCGGTGAGCTTCTGGTTCTGCGAGGACCGCGCGGGGCGCACGCGCGCGATCCTCGCCGAGGTCAGCAACACCTTCGGCGAGCGGCACGGCTACCTGCTGGCGCAGCCCGAGGGTCAGCCGATCACCCCGGGCCAGACGCTCACCACGCGCAAGCAGTTCCACGTCTCGCCGTTCTGCACGCTGTCCGGTGGCTACCGCTTCCGCTTCCTCACAAAGAACGGCCAGCGCATCGCACGCATCGACTATGCGGACGAGGCAGGCCCGCTGCTGCTCACCAGCCTTTCCGGCAAGGCAACGCCGCTATGCAGCAGCGCGATCCTGCGCGCACTGCTGCGCTACCCGCTGCTGACGTTCGGCGTCATCGCCCGCATCCACTGGCAGGCGCTCAAGCTTTGGATCAAGCGCGTGCCGTTCCATTCCAAGCCCGCCCTGCCGCTGGAAGAGGTGACGCGATGAACAGCACCGCCCTGTCACGCGCGGCGCTGCCGATGGCCGCGCGCGCCGTGCTGAAGGCGCTGGAGCGCCTCGCGCATGGCCGCCTGCAACTCACGCTGCCGGACGGCGCGACGCTCGATTTCGGGCCGGGCGGCGCCGCCGCGCACATCGACGTGCGCGACTGGCGCGCGTTCCACCGCATCCTGATTTCGGGCGACATCGGCTTCGCCGAAGGCTGGATCGACGGCGACTGGACCAGCAGCGACCCGGCCGGACTGCTGAGCCTGCTCGCGCGCAACCGCGCCGCGCTCGACGGCGCGATCTACGGCAGCTGGGTCGGCCGCGTGACGCACGGTCTGCTGCACGCGCTGCGCGCCAATACCCGGCGGGGCGCGCGGCGCAACATCGCCGCGCACTACGACCTGGGCAACGACTTCTACCGCCTCTGGCTCGACCCCGGCATGACCTATTCGAGCGCGCTGTTCGAGGGCGATGCAACACGCGGCCTGGAGCAGGCGCAGACGGCGAAGCTCGAGCGCATCCTGCAGCGCCTCGCGGCACCGGCGGGCAGCCACGTGCTCGAGATCGGCTGCGGCTGGGGCAGCTTCGCCGAGCGCGCCGCGCGGCGCGGCCTGCGCGTGAGCGGGATCACGCTGTCGCGCGAGCAACTGGCCTACGCGCGCAGCCGCGTCGCGCAGGCCGGCCTCGGCCACCATGTGCGTCTCGAGCTGCGCGATTACCGCGACCTGCATGCGCGCTACGACGCCGTGGTCTCGATCGAAATGCTGGAAGCCGTGGGCGAACGCTGGTGGCCGACGTACTTCGCCAAGCTCGCGGCCTGCCTGCCGCGCGGCGGGCGGGCGCTGCTGCAGTCGATCGTCATCGACGACGCGCTGTTCGCGCGCTACCGCCAGGGCAGCGATTTCATCCGCGAGCGCATCTTCCCCGGCGGCATGCTGCCCAGCCTGCCGCGGATGCAGGCCGAGGCGGCGCGCGCCGGACTCGAGGTCGTCGAGACGCAGGCCTTCGGCGCCGACTACGCGCGCACGCTGGCGCTGTGGCGCGAGCGCTTCGTCGCGGCGCAGCCGCGGCTGCGTGCGCTCGGCTTCGACGCGCGCTTCGAGCGGATGTGGATGTTCTACCTGGCCTACTGCGAAGCGGGCTTTCTCGCCGGCTCGACCGACGTCGTCCAAGTTCTGCTGCGGAGGTCGTGATGCGCACGGTCCTAAGCGTGGTGCTTTTCGCGCTGGCGGCGGTGACTGCGCCGGCGGGCGCAGTCACCGAGCTTGCGCGGGCGCCGAAAACGCCGGCTCCGCCCGCAGGCTATGCGCTGCAGCCCGTCGGCCAGGGCACGCTCACCTGGTTCGGCCTGCACATCTACGACGCCGCGCTGTGGGCGCCGAACGAGGCAGTCGATTTCGAACGGCCGTTCGCCCTGGTGCTGCGCTACGCACGCTCGCTCGACGGCGCATCGGTCGCCGCGCGCTCGATCGAGGAGATCGAACGTCTCGGCGCGGGCAGTGCCGCGCAGCGCGTGGCCTGGGGCGCGCTTCTGCGCTCGACCGTGCCCGATGTCGAGGCGGGTGACCAGATCGCCGCCGTGCACCGGCCCGGCTGGGGCGCGCGCTTCTACCTCAACGGGCGGCTGCTGGCCGAGATCGCGGACCCCGCGTTCTCGCGCGCATTTTTCTCGATCTGGCTCGACCCGCGCACCCGCGTGCCCGAGCTGCGCGCCGCGCTGATCGGCGCGCACTAGCGCGTGCCGCCAAGCCCGCGCATTCCGGGCCGCGCGCTCGCGGCCTACGGCGCGCTCGGCCTGCCGCTGGCGAGCGCCGCGCTGCCGGTCTACGTGCACCTGCCGAACCTGTACGGCGGCCTGCTCGGCATGGAGCTCGCGCTGCTCGGCGCGCTGCTGCTCGCCGCGCGGCTGCTCGATGCGCTGGTCGACCCGCTGATCGGCGTGCTCAACGACCGCCTGCAGCGCCCGCGCCTGCTCGCCGGCATGGGCGCGCTGCTCCTCGCTCTCGGCATGCTGGGGGTGCTCAATCCGCCGCGCGACGGCAGCGGCCTCGCCGTCTGGCTGGTGCTCGCGCTGGTTCCCGTGTACCTCGGCTTCAGCCTGGCGAGCGTCAGCTACCACGCCTGGGGCGCGCTGCTCGGCGACGACCCGCACGAGCGCACCCGGGTCACCGCGAGCCGCGAAGCCTTCGGCCTGGCGGGCGTCGTCGCCGCGAGCGTGCTGCCCACGCTGCTCGCGCCGACGCTCGACGTCGGGCTGGCGCGCTTCGCCTGGCTGCTCGCCGCAGCGACCGCGCTCGCCGCCGCGGTGACGCTGCTCGCGGCACCGCGTCCGGCCGGGCCGGCGCGGACCGCCCACGACGCCGGGCGGCCCAAGCGGTTCGGCGGCATCGCCGCGCCGTTCGGCAACCCGGCGTTCCGCCGGCTGTTCACGGTCTTCATGCTGAACGGCATTGCGACCGCACTGCCCGCCACGCTGGTGCTGTTCTTCGTCGCCGATGCGCTGCAGCTGCCGCGCCACGCCGGCAGCTTCCTCGCGGCTTACTTTCTCGCCGGCGCGCTCAGCCTGCCGCTGTGGGTGACCGTCGCGCGTCGCAGCGGCAAGGCGCGCGCCTGGCTCGGCGGGATGCTCGCCGCGGTGCTCGCCTTCGTCGGCGCGTTCGTGCTCGGCCCCGGCGACGTGCTCGCCTTCGGCGCGATCTGCCTGCTCTCGGGACTTGCGCTCGGCGCCGACCTGGCGCTGCCGCCGGCCTTGCTCGCCGACGTGATTCGCGAGGGCCGCGAGGAACAGCGCGCCGGCGCCTACTTCGGGCTGTGGAACTTCGCCACCAAGCTCAACCTGGCGCTCGCCGCCGGCCTCGCGCTGCCGCTGCTCGCCTGGCTCGGCTACCAGCCCGGCGCGACGCCGACCGTCGCACCGCTCTACTACGTGTACTGCCTGGTGCCCTGCGCGCTGAAGCTCGCCGCGGCGGCGCTGTTGTGGCGCGAGTTCGGCCGCTCACCGGAGATCTGCCATGCCTAGATTCCTCACCGCTCTGTGCGCCGCGCTGCTGCTCGTCGCGGGCTGCTCGAGCGTCGATCCCGCCGTCTACCGCAGCGAGAAGCCGGCGCTCGACCTGTACCGCTATTTCGACGGCACGGTCGACGCCTGGGGCCATTTCGCCGATCGCTCGGGCACGGTCGTCAAGCGCTTCAAGGTCGAAATCCGCGGCCGCGTCGAGAACGGCGCGCTGGTGCTCGACGAGGCCTTCCGCTACTCGGACGGCACGGCCTCGCGCCGCGTGTGGACCATCACGCGCAGCGCCGACGGAGGCTACCGCGGCACGGCCGCCGACGTGGTCGGCGAGGCGCAGGGCGTGGTGAGCGGCAACGCGCTGCACTGGGCCTACGTGCTCGCACTCGAGGTCGACGGCACGACCTGGAACCTCGAGGTCGACGACTGGATGTACCTGCAGGACGCGCAGGTCATGCTCAACAAATCGGTCATGCGCAAGTTCGGCTTCCGCGTCGGCGAGGTGATCCTCGCCTTTCGCCGCCGCGGCTGACGGGCGCAGGAAGGCCGCCGCCGATGGCACTCAATCCACCGATCCGCGACTGGCGCGAACGCCGCGTGTGGATTGTCGGCGGCTCGACCGGCATCGGCGCGGCGACCGCCGAGCGCCTGCTCGCCGCCGGCGCGCGCGTCGCGGTGAGCGCGCGCAGCGCGGACACGCTCCAAGCGCGCTTCGCGCGCCACGCCGAGTGTCTGCGGCTGCCGGCCGACGTGCTCGACGTCGCCACGCTCGAGGCCGGCCTGGCGGCGATCGTCACGCGCTGGGGCGGGCTCGATCTCGCCATCGCCTGCGCCGGCACCTACCGCGAGATGCGCGCCATCGCGCCCGACCGCGAGGCCGCGCGGACGATCGGCCGCACCAACTTCGAAGGCGCGTTCAACGTCTACGCCACCTGCCTGCCGCAGTGGCAGTCGCAGGGCGGCGGCGCGCTGGCACTCGTGTCGAGCGCGGCGGGCTACACCGGCCTGCCGAACAGCCTCGCCTACGGCGCCTCGAAGGCCGCGCTCATCAACCTGGCCGAGTCGCTGTGGCTCGACCTCGCGCGGCACGGCATCGCGGTGACGCTGATCAACCCGGGCTTCGTCGACACGCCGCTCACCGCGCAGAACCGCTTTCGCATGCCGGCGATGATCTCGGCCGAGGCCGCCGCGCACGAGATCCTGCGCGGCTTCGCGCGCGGCGCGTTCGAGATCCATTTTCCCAAGCGCTTCACACGCAGCCTGAAACTCATTGCGATGCTGCCGCATGCGCTGCGCTTCTGGTGCATCCGTCGCTTTACAGGCGCATGATCTCGATCGCAATGCCAAGCAGCCCGTCGAGCCTCGCGCCGCGCACCCCGCGGGCACTGGACCTGCGCTATCGCCTGTTCATGGCGGGCGCCGGCCTGGTCGACTTGCTGTTCACCGGCGCCTACCTCGCGGTGGCGGGCATCGGCGCCGCGCCGCTGGCGATGCTCGCGCTCGACCTGGCGGTGTTCATGGCACTGAACGCGACCGCCGCCGGCCTGCTGTTCGCCCCGGTGCGCGCCGCGCTCGAGGGCCGCGCGCCGGTGCGGCGCGCCTACCGGCGCCTCAACCGCCTGCCGCTGTATTCCGGGCTGTGGGTCTTCGTCATCGGCTTCGCCTACGCCGCCTGGGTGTTCGCCAGCGGCGCCTACGTCTACGACGAAACGCTGCTCGGTGTGCTCTCGCCCTCGTACAAGGCGCGCGCGCTGGCCTGGTATGCGCTGGTCTACGCCACCTACTTCGCGCTCTACGCCGCGTTTGCTGCGAACGACTGCGCGCGGCTGGCGCGCCGCGCGCTCGCCGCGCTCGGCCCGGACAGCGCACCGCGTCCACGCGAGCTCGACGGGCATCTGGTGCCTCGGCTCTGGCTTGCACTCGCCATGCTCGCGATCCTGCCGCCGCTGATCATCGTCATGGACCTCACCGCCTTCGCGCCGCTGCGCCGCGTGCAGGGCCTGTCGACCGAGGACGTGATCATCCTCGACCTGCTCGCGACGCTCGCCGCCGGCGGGCTCGCCGCGGTGTTCGCCGCGCGCCAGATCAGCGAGCCGCTCGACCAGCTCGAGCAGGCGGTGACGCGCATCGCGCGCGGCAGGTACGGCGAGCCGGCGCCGGTGCTCGGCGACGACGAGCTGGGACGCCTCACGCTGCACGTCAACCACATGAGCGAGGGCCTGCGCGAGCGCGAGGTCATCCGGCGCGAGTTCGGCCGCTTCGTCAGCCCGGAGATCGCTTCGCGTATCCTCGATGACGCCCTGAACGAGGCGCCGGAAGCCGCCGCGCACGAGCTGCGCGACACCACGATCCTGTTCAGCGACCTCAAGGGCTTCACCACGCTGGCCGAAAAGCTGCCGCCGGAGAGCATGATCGAGCTGATGAACCGCTACTTCCGCATCATCGACGAGACGATCCGCGCGCATGGCGGCATGATCCATTCCTTCATCGGCGACGCCGTGCACGCCTCGTTCAATTTCGCCGACGACTGCCCGGGCCATGCGGCGCGCGCGCTCGCCGCGGCGCTCGCCATCCAGGCGCGGCTCGACGCGGCGCGCTTCGCCGGCGGCGAGACCATGCACACGCGCATCGGCGTGCACACCGGGCCGGTGGCGGCGGCCGCGGTCGGCAGCGAGGAGCGCATGAACTACGCCATGTTCGGCGACGCGGTGAACGTCGCCATGCGCATCGAGCAGCTCAATAAGGACAAGGGCACGCGCGTGCTGGCGAGCAGCGAGACCGTCGCCGCCTGCGGGCCCGAGGACCGGCTGCGCCTCGGGCTGCGCGCGCTCGGCGAGGTCCGCCTGCGCGGGCGCGTCTCGCCGATCCGCATCTACGAAGTCGGCGCCGGAGCCCGCGCATGAGCAAGCGGCCGGTGCGCGACGCGCTCGACCGGCTCGTCGGCTGGTACGAGACGCTCACGCCGGAGACGCTCGAGCGCATCACCGAGATCTACGCGCAGGACGCGCACTTCAAGGACCCGTTCAACGACGTCACCGGGCGCGCGGCGATCCGCCGCGTGTTCGCGCACATGTTCGCGACCACCGGGGCGCCGCAGTTTCGCATCCTGGCGCGCGTCGCCGGCGAGGGCGAGGCCTTCGTCACCTGGTGCTTCGCCTTTCGCGCGGCGCGGCGCGCCTTCGAGATCAGAGGCGCGACGCATCTCGTGTTCGATGCGCGCGGCAAAGTGGTCGAGCACCGCGACTACTGGGACGCGGCCGAGGAACTCTACGCCAAGCTGCCGGTGCTCGGTGGGCTCCTGCGCCTGCTGGGCCGGCGGTTTCGCACGCCCGATTAGCGCGCCCGCCCGCTCAGGCCGCGTATTCGTCGAACCCGGGCAGCGCCGAGCCGTCGCAGGACCAGCCGGCGCGCGAGCCCTCGAAGATGCGCGCCTGCGGGCGGATCTCCGGCTCGTCGTCGAGCGAGCCCGCGGGGATGAGCACCATGCCCTGCTGCTCGATGAAGCGTGGCAGGCGCCCGCCGCAGGTCGTGCAGAAGGCGTTGGTGAAGCGCTCGGCCTGCGGCAGCTTGAAGCGGCGCACCAGCGCCTCGCCGCTGTCCCAGCGCAGGCTGCCCTTGACGAACAGGTTGCTCGAGTGCCCGCTGCCCGTGGCCTTGCGGCAGCGCGAGCAATGGCAGTGATAGAAGCGCTGCGACACGCCCTCCACCGTATAGCGAACGGCGCCGCACAGGCAGCTGCCGCCTAGCGTTCGTGCAGTCATGCGCACCCTTCCGGTTCGGTCAATGAAAGCACCGATTGTGCCCGACTCCGGCGGGCGCCCCGCCGTGCGGAACTAGCCGCTGCGCCGCAAGCGCTGCAGCAGCCCGCGCTTGGCCGTGGGCGGCGCGGGCCGAGCGAACTCCGGCCCGATGCGCTTGAGCGCGTCGGTGACGATGCAGTCGACCCCCCAGCCCAGCAACTTCCGCGCGGCGCGCGGATCGTTCACCGTCCAGGCCAGCACCGCGAACCCGGCCTCGTGCATCGCGCGCACCAAGGCCTGCGTCAGCGCGCGATGGCTGCAATGCAGCGCGACGCACTCGAGGTCGCGCGCCATCTCGCACCAGTGCGGCGGCACGCGCTGCAGCAGCAGGCCACGCGGCAGCTCGGGCGCCGCCTCGCGCGCGGCGCCGAGCGCGAGCGGCGAGAACGACGACAGCACCGGCATGCGCGGCGCGCCCTGCCACAGCGCGCGGGCGGCACCGGCGACCGCCTCGCCGGTGCGGCGCTCATAGCCTTTCGCCGGCTTGATCTCGACATTCGTCCACAGGCCAAGCTCGCGCGCGAGCCGCACCGCCTGCGCCAAGCTCGGCACCGGCTCGCCGCGCCAGCGCCGCCCCTTCCAAACGCCCGCGTCGAGCCGCGCGAGCTGCGCGGCGCTGTGCGCAGTGACCCGGCCGCGCCCGCTGGTGGTGCGCTCGAGCGTCTCGTCGTGCATCAGCACCGGCACGCCGTCGCCCGCGAGCATGACGTCGAGCTCGATCCCATCGAAGCCGAGCGCCGCGCCGGTGCGGATCGCGGCGAGCGTGTTCTCCGGCGCCAGCGTGCCGCCGCAGCGGTGCGCAACGACGTTCGGATAGGGCCAGAGAGCAGGCATTCCGTGCTCGCGCGAAGCCATGAGATCGCAATCCCGCGGCCGCTACTGGAGCTTGCCCGGATCGATCCGGAACACCAGCGGGAAGAAGAGCTGCCAGTAGAGCCAGCGCTTGGCGCCCGCTTCGCTCACCGACCAGAGACGGCCATCCGAATCGAAGCCGAGATCCTCGATGCCGATCGGCGCGTCGAAGCGCGCGAGGACCTTTCCACTCCTTGCATCGAGCTTCAGCAGCTCGCCGAAGCGGCTCGACGAGTGCGACGTCCAGAGCGAGCCGTCCGGGTGAAAGCTTGCGCCTTGCGCACGCTCGGGGATCTCGACGCTGCGCCTCGCATGCGCTTCGGTGAGAATGCCGTTCGTGTCGAGCGCGGCGAGCGGTATCGCGTAAATGCGCGCGCTGCGTTCCGGATGCCAGGTGCCGAGCCAGACTTGGCCGTCGTGGAACGCAGCGAACGAGCCGCGCAGCTCTCCACTCAGATCCCAGCTGCGCTCGAAAGCCGCACTGCCCTCGCCCGCGAGGGCACGCGCGAGGTCGACGCGCAGCAGGCGCCGGGTATCGCTGACATAGAGCCGCTTGGCGCCCCGGTCCCAGGCAAGACCGCCCGCATGGCCAAACGCGGCGGGCAGGTCGAAATTGCCGAGCTCGGCGCCCGAGTCGGCGTGAACCGCGTAGACCCGCGTCGGGCCCGATCCGACCTTCGGGTCCTCGCTGCGGTAGGCGCTCATCAGCACCTTGCCGTCTGCGAACGAGATCCCCTGCGGGACGTAGCCCTCGTTCAGCCCCGGCGCCCAGAACTTTCGGTCCATCGCATCGACGTTTGGCGGGTTACCCGGCTCGCTGTCGTAGTACGTGGGTTTCGATCCGCGCAGCTCCGCGGCCTGCGCGACGGCAACGCCGAGGACGACAAGAAGCGCCGCCAGGTACGCCAAGTACGATCCGCCGCGTCGCGCGACCCGGGCCATCATGCCTCGATGCGCCGGCCGCTGTCGGCGTCGAACCAGTGCCCCTGCGCCGGGTCGTAGCGCAGCGGCAGCCGGCCGGTGCGCGCATCGAGCGACGCGTGCAGCCGCGCGGCAATGCGCACGCCGTCGCCGTTGCCCGCAAGGTGGCCGTAGACCAGCGTGTCGGCACCGAGCGGCTCGATCAGGTCGACGTCGATGACGAACTTCGCCTCCGATTCGGCGCAGGGCTCGAGATGCTCGGGGCGGATGCCGAACAGCCGCGCCTGCCCCTCGCGCGTCTCGGGGAGCAGGTTCATCGCCGGCGAGCCGATGAAGCCGGCGACGAAGGTGGTCGCCGGCCGGGCGTAGACCTCGAGCGGCGCACCGATCTGCTCGGCGCGTCCGCCGTTCATCACGATCATGCGCTGCGCCAGCGTCATCGCCTCGACCTGGTCGTGGGTGACGAACAGGCTGGTGGTGCCCAGGCGGCGGTGCAGCGCCTGCAGCTCGGCGCGCATCTGCACGCGCAGCTTGGCGTCGAGGTTCGACAGCGGCTCGTCGAACAGGAACACCGCCGGCTCGCGCACGATCGCCCGCCCCATCGCCACGCGCTGGCGCTGGCCGCCCGAGAGCTCGCGCGGGCGGCGCTCGAGCAGCGCGCCGAGCTCGAGGATCTCGGCCGCGCGCTTGACGCGCGCGTCGATGTCGGCTTTCGTCATGCCGCGGATCCTCAGACCGTAGGCCATGTTGTCGTACACGCGCATGTGCGGGTAGAGCGCGTAGTTCTGGAACACCATCGCGATGTCGCGGTCCTTCGGCTCGAGGTCGTTGACCACCCGGGCGCCGATCGCGATCTCGCCCTCGCTGATGCGCTCCAGCCCGGCGACCATGCGCAGCAGCGTCGACTTGCCGCAGCCCGAGGGCCCGACGATCACGACGAATTCGCCGTCGGCGACGTCCATCGTGACGCCGTGAATCACCTGCACGCCCGCGGTGTAGCTCTTTTTCACATCGCGGAAAGAAACCTCGGCCATCGTCTATTTCTCCGTCTCGACAAGACCCTTGACGAACCACTTCTGCATCAGCAGCACCACCAGCGCGGGCGGCAGCATGGCCAGCAACGCCGTCGACATGACCAGGTGCCACTCGGTCGCGGCGTCACCGCCGACGATCATGCGCGCGATGCCGATCACGCTGGTGTACATCGACTCCTCGCTGGTGATCAGCAGCGGCCAGAGATACTGGTTCCAGCCGTAGATGAACTGGATCACGAACAGCGCCGCCATGGTCGTCTTCGACAGCGGCAGCACCACGTCCCAGAAAAAGCGCATCGGCCCGGCGCCGTCGATGCGCGCCGCCTCGGCGAGCTCGTCGGGCACGGTCATGAAGAACTGGCGGAACAGGAACGTGGCCGTCGCCGATGCGATGAGCGGCAGCGTCAGGCCGGCGTAGGTGTTGAGCATGCCCAGGTCCGCGATCACCTGGAAGGTCGGGATGATCCGCACCTCCACCGGCAGCATCAGGGTGACGAAGATCATCCAGAAGAAGAAATTTCGCAGCGGAAAGCGAAAGTAGACGATCGCGAACGCCGAGATGATCGAGATCGTGATCTTGCCGAACGGGATCACCAGCGCCATCACCATGCTGTTGAACAGCATCCTCGAGACGGCGGCACCCGAGCCCTTGGTCGAGCCGTGCAGCAGCACCTGGCCGTAGTTCTCCAGCAGCCGGTCGCCGGGCATCAGCGGCATCGGAACCGCCACGATCTGCTCGTAGGGCAGCGTCGAGGCGACGAACGCCACGTACAGCGGGAACGCGATGACGACGGCACCGAGAATCAGCACCGCATGCGCAAAGAAATTCAGCCAGGGACGGTTTTCGACCATGGCTTCAGTACTGCACCCTGCGCTCGATGAAGCGGAACTGGATCACCGTCAGGGTGATGACGATGAACATCAGCACCACCGACTGGGCGGACGAACCGCCCAGGTCGCCTGCCTTGACGCCGTCGTAGAACACCTTGTAGACGAGGATCTGCGTCGCGCCCGCGGGGCCGCCCTGCGTGGTCGCGTCGATCACGCCGAAGGTGGCGAAAAAGGCGTAGACGATGTTGATCACCAGCAGGAAGAAGGTGGTCGGCGACAGCAGGGGAAGGACGATCGACCCGAAGCGCCGCACGGGGCCGGCGCCGTCGATCGCCGCGGCCTCGATCAGCGACTTCGGGATCGACTGCAGCCCGGCGAGGAAGAACAGGAAGTTGTACGAAATCTGATTCCACACGGCGGCGATCACCACCAGCAGCATCGCCTGGTCGCCGTTCACCACCCAGTTCCAGTCGACGCCCATCTTCTTCAGCGCGTAGGTGACGATGCCGATCGACGGCGCGAACATGAACGCCCACAACACGCCGGCGATCGCCGGCGCCACCGCGTAGGGCCAGATCAGCAGCGTCTTGTAGGCCAGCGCGCCGCGAATCACGCGATCGGCCATCGCCGCCAGCAGGAGCGAAATCACGATTCCGCTGCCGGCCACCAGCACGCTGAACAACGCGGTGATCTTGAACGACTGCAGGTAGTGCGGGTCGTTGAACAGCGCGACGAAGTTCTGCAGCCCGACGAACTGCGTCTTCAGGCCGAACGCGTCCTGCAGCAGGAACGAATACCAGACCGCCTGCACCGCGGGCCAGAAGAAGAACACCACGGTGATGGCGATCTGCGGCGCCACCAGCAGGTAGGGCAGCCACGCCGAGCGGAAGACGACGCGCTTTTCCATGCGACGGTCAAAAAAGGGGCGCCTCGCGGCGCCCCTTTTTACGCTGGATCAGCTACTTGTTGGCGGCCTGAAACTTGCGCAGCGTGTCGTTGCCGCGTTTCACCGCGTCGTCGAGCGCCGCCTTGGCGTCCTTCTTGCCTGAGAACGCCGCCTCGAGCTCCTCCTTGATGATGTCGCGGATCTGCACGAAGTTGCCGAAGCGCAGGCCCTTGGAGTTCGCCGTGGGGTTGTGCAGCGTGAGCTGCTTCACCGCCATGTCGAAGCCCGGGTTCTTGTCGTAGAAGCCCGAGGCGCGCGTCTGCTCGTAGGCCGCCAGCGTGATCGGCACGTAGCCGGTGCCGGTATGCCACTCGACCTGGGTCTCGGGCAGCGACAGGAAGCCGAGGAACTTGGCCACGCCCGTGTAGTCGCCCTTGGGCTTGCCGGCCATCACCCACAGCGAGGCGCCGCCGATGATCGAGTTCTGCGGCGCACCCTTGACGTCGTCGTGGTACGGCAGGAAGTTGACCGACCAGTCGACCTTGCCGGCCTTCTTGATGCCGCCAATCGCGCTCGCGCTGCCGGTGAACATCGCGCACTCGCCGCCGGCGAACTTGGCGTCGCCCTGGCTGGTGCGCCCGGCATAGACGAACAGCCCCTGCTTCGCCATGTCGGCGAGCATCTGGATGTGCCGCACGTGCAGCGGCGAATTGAACTCGAAAACCGTGTCGAAGCCGCCCATGCCGTTCTGCTTGGTGCCGATCGGCACGTTGTGCCAGGCGCTGAAGTTCTCCACATGCACCCACGACGGCCAGCTGGTCGTGTAGACGCAGGCCTGCCCCGCGGCCTTGAGCTTCTCGGCGACGGCACGCAGCTCCTTCCAGGTCTTCGGCGCCACCGGCTCGAGCCCGGCCTTCTTGAACGCATCCTTGTTGATGTAAAAGAGCGCCGTCGAGCTGTTGAACGGCAGCGACAGCATGTTGCCCTTGAGGTCGGTGTAGTAGCCGGTCACCGTCGGCAGGTAGGCCTTGGGATCGAATTTCTCGCCGGAGTCCTTCATTACCTTCGCCACCGGGACGATCGCGCCCTTGGCCGCCATCATGGTCGCGGTGCCGACCTCGTACACCTGCACGATATGCGGCGGATTCTTGGCGCGGAACGCGGCGATCGCCGCGGTCATCGACACCGGGTAGCTGCCCTTGTAGACCGGCACCACCGTGTAGTCCTTCTGGCTCGCGTTGAACTTCTCGGCGATGGCCTTGACCCGTTCGCCGAGCGCGCCCCCCATCGAGTGCCACCACTGAATCTCGGTCGCGGCCTGCGCCGAACCCAACGTGATCAGGCCGGCGCCAAGCAGCGCGGCCGCAATTGCCTTGCGTTTCATCTGAGTCCCCTTCCTCCGTTGAACGCCGGCCCGCACCGGCACCGGCGCAGCCTAGCGCGCGAATGTTACGCCTATTCCCTTTGTTCCAGCCACGAAGGGGCTACTTGGCCTTGGCACGGCGCGCCCGCCCGCCCGCCGGGGCATTGGCCCGCTCGAATTCCTCGAGCAGGGCGTTGCCGCGCGCCACCGCGGAGTTGAGCGCGTCGAGCGGGGTCTTGCGATCGCCCCACACCGCCTCGAGCTCTTCCTCGATGATGGCGCGGATGGCGAGAAAATGGCCGAGGCGGATGCCCTTGGACTCGCGCGTCGGGTTGCGCAGCAGCAGCTGGCGCACCGCGACCTGGTGGCCCGGGTTGCTCAGGTAAAAGCCGTTTTTCTCGGTCAGCATGTACGCTGCCTTGGTGATCGGCACGTAACCGGTGGTCTGGTGCCACTGCGCCTGCACCTCGGGCTGCGCCAGGTAGGCGATGAACCTCGCCATCGCCTTGTATTCGCTGCGCGTCTTGCCGTTGAGCGCCCACAGCCCGGCGCCGCCGATCAGCGTGTTCTGCGGCGCCTCGGGGAAATCGTCGTAGTACGGCAGCTGCGCAACGCCGAAATCGAAGCGCGCGGCACGGCGCAGCTCGGCATAGGACGAGGACGACGCGGTAAGCACCGCGCACTCGCCGGAGGCGAAGCGCGCCTCGGCGTCGTCGCGCCGGCCCGACCAGGTGAAGTAGCCCGACTTGTACCAGGAGGCGAGCATCGAGATCCAGCGCACCATCAGGCGGGTGTTGAAGTTCAGGCGCGCGTCGGTGCCGCCCAGGCCGTTGTCCTCGGTCGCGAACGGCTGGTTGTGCCAGGCGCCCATGTTCTCGAGCAGCACCCAGCTCGGCCAGGTCGTGGTGAGCGCGCATTTCGCGCCGCTGTCGAGCAGCGCGCCGAGCGCCTTCGGCATCTCGTACCAGGTCTTGGGCGCGTGCTCGGGGTCGAGCCGCGCCTTGCGGAAAGCGTCCTTGTTGTAATACAGCACCGGCGTCGAGGTGTTGAACGGCAGCGCGAGCAGGCGACCCCGCGCGTCCGAAAAGTACGCCGCCACGGCGGGCACGAAGGCCCCGTGATCGAGCGGCGACCCGGCGTCGACCATCAGCCGCCACACCGGCTTGACCAGGTCGCGCGCGGCGATCATGTCCGCCGTGCCGACCTCGAAGACCTGCACCAGGTGCGGCGTGCGCTTTGCGCGGTAGGCTTCGAACACCGCGCGCTCGACGACGTCGTACGGTCCTTTGTAGGTCGCGACGACGCGCACGTCCTTCTGCGCCGCGTTGAAGCGCGCAACCAGCGCGTCGATCTCTGCGCCACGCGCGCCGCCCATCGCGTGCCAGAACTGGATCTCGGTGGCCTTGGCCAAGGCCGGTGCGGACCACGGCAGGGCCAGCAGCGCGGCCGCCAGCGCCATGACAATGCGAAACATTCGCCTCCCCCAGTCAAACCAAACCGCGCCGCGCTGCGGCGCGGCAGAGTGCGAGTATCGCATCACCGCAGCGATTGCCTCGCATGAACCTGTGCTGTTCCGCAGACCACGGCGAGGCTAAGATGGTTCCGCACCGGATCGAAATTGCGCATGACCGCCCTTCACCAACTCAGCGCCGCCGAGCTCGCCGCGCAGTATGCCGACGGCCGACTGTCGCCGGTCGAAGTCACCACGGCCCTGCTCGCGCGCATCGATGCCTGGGAGCCGACGCTGAACGCGATGTACCGCCTGCGGCGCGAGGACGCGCTCGCCGACGCGCGCGCCGCCGAGGCACGCTGGCGCGCCGGGGCGCCGCTGTCGCCGCTCGACGGCGTGCCGATCACCATCAAGGAGAACATCGCGACGCGGGGTGAGCCGGCGCCGATCGGCACCCGCGCCAACGAGGGCCTGCCGCCCGCCGCCGAGGACGCGCCGCCGGCGGCGCGGGTGCGCGAGGCAGGCTGCGTCGTCCTCGGCAAGACGACGATGCCCGACTTCGGCATGCTGTCCTCGGGCCTGTCGAGCCTGCACGGCATCACGCGCAACCCCTGGCGCCGCGACCGCAACACCTCGGGCTCGAGTTCCGGCGCCGGCGCCGCCGCCGCCGCGGGCTACGCGCCGCTGCACATCGGCACCGACATCGGCGGCTCGGTGCGCCTGCCGGCGACGCATTGCGGCATCTTCGCCCTCAAGCCGTCGCTCGGCCGGATTCCGGTCTATCCGCCCTACATCGGCCGCGTCGCAGGACCGATGACGCGCAGCGTGGGCGACGCGGCGCTGCTGCTCAACGTGCTCGCCCGGCCCGACGCGCGCGACTTCATGAGCCTGCCGCAGGACGCGACCGACTACGCCGCGGCGCTCGAGGGCCGCGCGCTCAAGGGCCTGCGCATCGGCCTGCTCACCGACATGGGCGTCGGCCTGCCGGTGCACGCCGAAGTGCGCGCGGCGGCCGAGGCCGCCGCGCAGGCGCTCGCTTCGGCCGGCGCGACGCTGGCGCCGCTGGCCCCGTTCCTCGGCGCCGAACTGTTCGACGGCGTGCTGCGTTTTTTCGAGGCGCGCTCGTATGCGGATTACCGCGCGCTCGCGCCCGAGCGCCGGGCGAAGGTCCTGCCGTTCATCGTCGAGTGGTGCACGCATCGCGCGCGGCACTTCAGCGGCGAGGACGTCATGACGGCCTACAACAGCCTCGTCGCGCTGCGCGATGCGACGGTGCGCGCGACGCAGCCCTTCGACTACGTGATCACGCCGGTCTCGCCGATCCTGCCCTACGAAGCCGAGCTCCCCTGCCCCGGCAACGATCCGCACAACGCGCTGCCGCATATCGCCTTCACGGCGCCCGCCAACTTCTCCGAGCAGCCGGCGGCTTCGATCAACTGGCAGGCGAGCGCCGAGGGCCTGCCGATCGGCGTGCAGGTGATCGGCCGGCGCTTCGACGACCGCGGCGTGCTGCAGGTCGCGCGCGCCCTCGAACAGCTGCGCCCCGCGCAGGCGCCCTGGCCGGAGCCCTGAGCATGGCGCAGGCCGACCTCGTCATCCGCGACGCGTTGCTCTACGACGGCAGCGGCGCCGCGCCCGTGACCGGCGACCTTGCGATCGAAGGCGGCCGCATTGCAGCCGTCGGCTCGGTCGGCGGCAGCGCCAAGCGCACGCTCGATGCGCGGGGCCTTGCGCTCGCCCCCGGCTTCATCGACGTGCACACGCACGACGACTTCGCGCTGCGCAAGCACCCCGACATGGCGTTCAAGGTACTCGGCGGCGTGACGACCTGCGTGGTCGGCAACTGCGGCTTCGGCCCGGCGCCGTTTCGCGAGGCCTGGCAGATGGCCGCCGGCTTCCAGAGCGCAGGCGAGCTATCCGGATGGGAGGGCCATCGCGGCTACCTCGAGACGCTGGAGCGCGAGCCACCGAGCGTCAACGTCGCCACGCTGATCGGCCACGGCACGGTGCGGCTGGCGGCGATGGCTGCGCCGAAGAATCCGGCGCCGAGCGACGCCGAGATGGCGAAGATGAAGGCCATCGTGCAGGAGGGCCTCGACGCCGGCGCGGTGGGGATGTCGACCGGCCTGGTCTACGAGCCCGGGCGCAACGCGGCGACCGACGAGATCGTCGAGCTGGCGAAGCTGATGGCCGGCAGCGGCGCGCTGTACGCCACCCACATGCGCGACGAAAGCCTCGGCCTGCTCGATTCGGTCGACGAAGCGATCGCGATCGGCGTGCGCGCCGCGGTGCCGGTGCAGATCTCGCACCACAAGGCCTCCGGGCGGCGCGCCTGGGGCATGGTTTCGCAGTCGCTCGCCCGCATCGACGCCGCGCAGCGCAGCGGGCTCGACGTGCACGCCGACCAGTATCCGTACACCGCAGGCAGCACCATCCTCTCGGCGGTGGTTGCCGACGGCCGCTTCGGCGGCGGCCTCGGCACGCTCACCGCGGACGACGTGGTGATCGCATCGAGCAAGGGCCACGCCGACTGGGAGGGCAAGTCGATCGCCGTGCTCGCGCGCGAGATGAACCTCGAGCCGCTCGCCACCGCGCACCGCATCCTCGAGGCGGCGCCCGGCACGACCGCGGTGCTGCACGCGATGAACGAGGACGACGTGCGCACGGTGATGCGCCATCCGAGCACCATGATCGGCTCGGACGGCATCCCCGCGCTCGACGGCCGGCCGCACCCGCGCCTGTACGGCACGTTCGCGCGCGTGCTGGGCCGCTATTCGCGCGACCTGGGGCTGTTCCTGATGGAGGAGGCGGTCTACCGCATGACCGGTTTTCCGGCGGCCAAGTTCGGTTTCCGGGACCGCGGCCTGCTGCGCGACGGCTTCGCCGCAGACCTGGTGCTGTTCGACCCGAAGACGGTGATCGACGTCGGCAGCTACGAGGACCCCAAGCACCCGCCGAAAGGCATTGCCCGGGTCTTCGTCAACGGTGTCGAGGTCGTCGCCGCCGCGCAACACAGCGGCGCGCGCCCGGGGTGCGTGTTGCGCAGGACGACGCGCTAGCGTCCGGCCTTCACGATCCTGTTGCGTATCCGTCCGATTCCCTCGACTTCGGTCTCGAGGACGTCGCCCGGCGCCATGAATTCGGGCGGCGTGCGCGCATGGCCCACCCCCGCCGGCGTGCCGGTCGAGATGATGTCGCCCGGCTCGAGCGTCAGCCCGGCCGACAGCTCGGCGATGATGCGCGGGATGCGGAAATACATCTGGCGCGTGCTGGCGTCCTGCTTGGTCACGCCGTTGACGCGGCAGGCGACGCGCAGCGCATGCGGGTCGGGCACCTCGTCGGCAGTGACGATCCACGGCCCCATCGGGCAGCTGCCGTCGAGGCTCTTGCCCTTGAACCACTGCTGGCCGTGCTGGCGCTGGACCTCGCGCGCCGAGACGTCGTTCACCACCGTGTAGCCGAACACGTGCTTCATCGAGTCGCGCTCGGCGATATTGCGCCCGCCGCGGCCGATGATCACGCCCAGCTCGACCTCCCAGTCGAGCTTCTCGGTGACCCCCGCGTGCAGCGGCACCGGATCGGCGGGCCCGACGACGGTGGTCGGCACCTTGCTGAAGAAGGTCGGATGCTGCGGCATCTCCTGCTGCTGCGGGCGCGCCTTGGCGCCCTCCTCGAAGTGCTCGAGGTAGTTCCAGCCGACGCAGAACACGTTCTTGCGCGGCCGCGGGATCGGCGCCAGCAGGCGCAGCGCGGCGAGCGCAACGCCCTTGCCGCGATAGGCCTTCGCCAGCCGGCGCAACGCGGCAAGGCCGCTGCGCCCGGAGGCGATGAGCGAGAGCATGTCGCCCGCATCGAACGGCAGGCACTGGCGCGCGCGCGCCGCCGCGGCCCCGACGTCCATCACGCCGCCCGATTCGAGCAGCACTCCGATGCGCGCCGCACCGCCGCGCTTGGGTTTGAACGTGAGCAGTCGCATGGTCGGTCCCCCGGTCCGTTAGCCCTGATGCACCGGACCGAGCGGGCGCAGGCGCACGCCCTCGCGCAGCTTGGTCCAGTGGAATTCGGCCGGGTCGGCGAGCGCCGGGCCGGGCGACTTCACCACCAGCACCTCGCGGGCGATGGGCTGGAAGTCGGCGCGGAAGTGCACCGAGCTCTTCAGCCCGAGCACGCGCTGCGTGCGCGGCTCGATGCCGAGGTGGCGGAACATCTCCTGGTCGGCGGCCTGCACCTTGCGCGAGGCGAGCACCACGCGCACGCCCGGAGCGGCGCGGCTGCGCAGCAGCGCCATGGTGCCGAGCGTCATGCGAAAGCCCTTGAACATCGGCCCCGTGCAGGTGAAGCGCCCGTCGCCGATGCGCTCGACGGTGAATTCGCCTTCGAACGGCGCGTCGCCGGGAATGTTGGAGCGCCCGCCGAGCGCGAATGCCAGCGTCGCGCCCTGCCCCGCCTCGCGCGCGCGCTCGGCCGCCTGGGCGTCGATCAGCAGGCCGAGCACGGCGTCCTCGGCGCGCTGCTCGATCAGCGCGGCGAGCAGGCCCGTGGTGTCGCCGTTGCCGCCCGC
>Ga0209536_100001777_pt1 | contig 35383 bp, 33 predicted proteins | sample DeeMarSeWOR28_12_FD_187461 | JGI IMG/M metagenome (GOLD analysis project Ga0209536, IMG submission 187461) | Marine sediment microbial communities from White Oak River estuary, North Carolina - WOR-2-8_12 (SPAdes) (version 2) | ecosystem: Environmental > Aquatic > Marine > Intertidal zone >...
ATCCTCGACCCGTCCATCGCCGATGACGGGACCTTCCTCCTTAGGGTCAAGGGTGACAGCATGACAGGGGATCACATCCTGCCCGGTGACATGATCCTTGTAAAAAAACAGGATTGGGCCGCCGAGGGCGATCTCGTTGTCGTCCTCATCGGTGAAGAGGCCACACTCAAGCGGTTCAGGCGCGACGGGAAAAAGATCACCCTCCTCCCCTCCAACCCGGACCATCAGCCCGTGGTCATCGACGGCAGATCGGAGGAGATCAGGATCGTCGGTGAGATCAAAGCTGTGATCAGGATCACCGGAAGTCAGGGGGCACGGGGTTGAGCAGCGACAAACTCCTGGAACCGGTCACGGTCGGCGTCATATTCGAACCGCCGGCCAGGGTAAGACCGGCATGGTTCATCTGGAACGGTCGGAGGATCAAGGTCCTTCGGACCAACCACGCCTGGTCCCAGCGGGAAGGGTTGGCCACCCTCTACCACTTTTCCGTCACCGACGGCTCCGATACCTTTCACCTTGTCATGCACAGCGACACCCAGTCGTGGCATCTGGAAGGGGTGCAGCTGCCGACATGACAGCCCCGCAAAAAAATATTTTTTTGGCCCCTTTGCGAGACCGTCGAACCTGAACGCAGGAATTTTGCTCATGATCATGCACATGGATATGGACGCCTTTTTCGCCTCGGTGGAGGAGCTGGCAAATCCGGCGATCCGGGGAAAGCCCCTGGTGGTAGCCGGACCAGGCGAACGGAGCATCATAACCACCGCATCCTATCCTGCGAGAAAGTACGGCATCAGGACAGGCATGACGGTCCGGCAGGCCAAAATGCTCTGCCGGAATGTCCTGATCATCCGATCAGACTACAGGAAATATTCAGACGCATCGCAAAGGGTGATGTCCGTCCTGGAATCCTTTACCCCCGATGTCTACGCCGCGTCGGTTGACGAGGCTTTCCTCGACATCAAGGGGATCACAGGTTTTTTCGAGACCCCTCAGTGCCTGGGGATGGAAGTCAAAAAAAGGGTCAAGAGCCAGACAGGCCTGACCTGCTCCATTGGGATAGCCGAGAACAGGCTCCTGGCGAAACTCGCCAGCGGGATGAATAAACCTGACGGACTTACGATCCTGGAACCTGAGAACGTAAGGACGATCCTGGAAAATACCCCCGTGGAAAGGATGTGCGGGATTGGACCCGTGACGACCAGGGCGCTTAATGCAATGGGCGTCCGGACATGCGGCCAGTTGGGAAGGTACCCGGTGGATCTTCTCAGGAAGCGGTTCGGAAGCCTGGGGATTAAGCTCTCCTGCATGGGACGGGGTGAGGATGTCCGTTTCCAGGGCGGGGACCAGACTGGATCGTCACCGGCCATGAGCATCAGCCATTCGGTGACGCTTTCGGATGACATCACGGACAGGTCCTCCATGGGGAAGGTCCTCCAGACCCTTGCCGAGATGGTCGGGAGAAGAGCACGGCGCCACAACTGCCGCGGGAATGCCCTCACCCTGACCTGGCGGTACGACGATTTTTCAACCCGGACAAGGAGAGCTACCCTTCCCTCACCTATCTGCCTCACGGACGAGATCTACCGAGTTTCAACAAAGCTCCTCAGGGAGATCGAAATCCAGAGGCCCGTCAGGCTCCTGGGCATATCCCTTTCGGATCTTTCCTCGGAAGAGCATACCGCGAGCCTGCTGCCTGATGAGATCCGAAGGGAAAAGGTCCAGAAATCCCTCGATGGGATAAACGACCGGTTTGGAGAGTTCACCCTTGCCTATGGCGACACGATCAGGGATCTGAGAACACTGAAGGTGATCTCTCCGTCCTGGCGTTCGAAAGGGATTAAGAACAGCTATTAGAGTGCAGAGTGCAGAAAAAGGTGAAAGTATCTCTTAGCTGATTCAATAAAAAAGGCTCCCGGAAGGGAGCCTTTTCGCGTCTTGTCTGTTCACTGTTCACCGTTCACGGTTCACCGCTCACAGCCTATTTCCCCGCCACGCTCAGCAGGTACTGGACGATGGCTGCCTGATCCTCCTGGGGGATCGCCTTGCCAAATTTCCTCTCGTGGTACGAAGACATCCTCCCCACGTTACTCTCCCAACCTGCCTGATCCTTCTTTGTCCCGAGGGGCCGGCTCAGGGCATGGCATTGGGAACAGGTTTCTTCAAAGACCGCCTTGGCCGTCTCCATGTCGACGGCTGATTTGGCCATCTCCTTTGAATCTGCGGCCCAAACCTTCAACGCAGGCGCAGTGATCAAGACAGCAGCAGCCAGAATGAAAAATACAGCTGTGAGAGGAAGCAATCTCTTCATAACGATCTCCTTTTCGGCCCAGGGGCGGATTAAAGATTCAAAGTTCACGATTCAGGGTTCAGGGTTCAGTGTTCAAGATCTTATACTCCGGAAACTTAACAATCTTATCACGAAGGTCAAGAGAGAAAGGCCGTGACTAGTGACTCGTGTTTGTAATTCGCTGAAAAGTCCGACGCTCAAGGCCTGTCGTTCAATTTTCAACGTTTAATGTTCTGGGTAAAATCCTCAATGCGCAATCCGGAACCGCTCTCACCTTTGGGTTTTGGGCCTTGGGCTTTGGGCTGTATTTCCCCTCTACACCCTGCACTCTACACTGCCCCTAAACCTTTTCATGTGGATCGAACAGTTTCCTGTGCTCTTCCAGGGCGAACTTGTCCGTCATCCCGGCCATGTAGTCGCAGATGACCCTCTTGACGCTGCCGGTCTTCTCAATTTTCCGGTATGTCGTGGGAGGCAGCTGTTTGGGTTTTTCCAGATAAGCGTTAAAGAGGTCGGTCAGGATCCTCTGTGCCTTTTCAGCCATGCGCGTCACCCGGTAGTGCGCGTAGAGGTTTTCCCGCAGAAAGGTTTTCAGCTCCCTGTTTATCTCCTCCATCTCCGGACTGAAGGCGGCCACCCTATCCGGTGCATGGGCCAGGTCTTCCCTGGTCCTGATATCCATCTCCTTTATCTTCCGTCCGATGTTGAAGATGAGGTCGCTGACCTGCATGTTTATGATCCTCCGGATCCCCTCATGCTTCACCATGGTTCCCGATACATCCGGCATCTGTGACCTGATGGAATCGGTCACAGTCCTCCAGAGCGTCACGCCGGCCAACTCCTCCAGCTCGAGCATCCCCGAGGTAAGCCCGTCATCCAGGTCATGGTTGTTGTAGGCGATCTCGTCTGCCAGTTCCACGATCTGCGCTTCCAGAGACGGCTGATTGTCGCCGAAAGCCGCGATCTCGGGCTGATCGTAATCGGTGCAGTGTTTGGCGATGCCTTCCCGGACCTCCCAGGTGAGGTTCAGCCCGGTGAAATTGGGATACCTGTCCTCCAGGTGATCCACGACCCTCAGCGTCTGCAGATTGTGCTCAAAACCGCCGTCGTCGGCCATAAGATTATCCATGACCCGCTCACCGGCATGCCCGAAGGGCGTATGACCAAGGTCGTGGGCAAGGGCCACAGCTTCGGCGAGGGTCTCGTTGAGATCCAGGGCCAGCGCCACCGATCGGCTGATCTGCGCCACTTCCAGGGAATGAGTGAGCCTGGTCCTGAAGTAATCCCCCTCGTGGTAGAAGAAAACCTGGGTCTTGTACTCCATCCTCCTGAAGGCGCTGCAGTGGATGATCCTGTCCCTGTCTCTTTCGAAGGCGAGCCTGTACTGGTGCTCCTCCTCCGGGTACTGGCGGCCCCTGGACAGGCAGTTTAAGGCGGCCAGCTCGGATAGTTCGGCCTTCTCCTTCTTTTCCCTTTCGACTCTAAACATGGGGAAACCTCAAATTTTATTGAATTGAGTTGGCGGTACACGATACCACGCTGCAGGTATTTTTTTCCACGACAGGATATGGGGGGTGTTCACCCTTTGACCACAACGGGTCGGAAGAGATTTAAAAAGGGCAACGTTCAATGTTCAATGTGGAGGGGCAAGCGAAGATAATTTCCAACGTCTAACGTCCGAGGTTCAACGTTCAACGATAAAACCAGTCCAACGTCCAATGTCCAACGTCTAACGGGAAGATCGTGTTTCGGGTTTTGAGTTTTGGGTTGAACATCAGACAATAAACTTCCAACGTCAAACCCGTTCTCCCTCTACACTCTACACTGACTTTTTCTTCGGTCTTTGGGCAAAAAAGGGGGCCCTCCGGGCCCCTTTTTGGATCTTGGATCTTGGATTTTGGATTACTCCGTAACGATCTTCCTGAAATCCGCCACCTGGGCGAAAAGGGCCGACACCGTTCCCAGGATGGCCAGCCTGTTCTTTTTCACCGAGGCGTCCTTGTCCATGACCATGACACCGTCAAAAAAAGCATCCACAGGTTTTTTCATACCTGCCAGAATATTGAGGACCTTCACATAGTCACCCTTTTCCAGCATGACCGAGGCATCCCTGCCCAGGGAGACGGCTGCGTCGATAAGGCCTTTTTCCACCTCGTGGACGGCCTTCTTGCGGTCCACCTTTCCCGCGAACTCCTCCGGTATGATATTCATCACCCTCTTGAAAGAGAGCATAAGGTCCGCGAATCCGGCCTTTTTGCTGAAGCTGGTCAGGGCTTCCAGTCTTGCCGCGGCGTCCACGGGGTCCGCCCAGTGGTCCTGAAGCACGGCCGAGACGAGATCATGACGGTAGCCCCGCCCTGTGAAGAGGTTGTGCAGCCTGCCCCTGAAGAACTCCTCCAGTGCGGGAAGGACATCTCCGGGGGCGGCATCGATCTTCCCCTTGAGGAGTTTCAGTGACTGGGCCATCAGGTCCGACAGGGATACGCGCCACCCGCGATCCATGAGTATGGCAATTACGGCGAGGGCGTGGCGCCGCAGACCGTAGGGGTCGGCCGTACCTGTGGGCGAGATGCCGATGCCGAAACAGCCGCAGACGGTGTCCAGCCTGTCGGCGATGCTGACGGCCGCCCCGCCCACTGTGGAGGGTGTCCTGTCACCTGAATACCGGGGATAATAGTGTTCCAGGATCCCATCCGCCACAGCTTTGTCTTCACCTTCCAGAAGAGCATACTCCCTGCCCATGACACCCTGGAGATCGGCGAATTCGCCGACCATCTGGGTAACCAGATCCCCCTTGCACAGAAAAGCCACGCGCTTGACCTCCTCGAGACAGTCAGGTTCGACTTTTTTGGCGAGAGAGACGCTAAGTGCGGAGAAACGCTCCATCTTCTCCCAGGATGTTCCAAGCTTCTCCTGGAAGACCACGTCTTTCAATTCTTCCACCCTTGTTTTGAGGGGAATCTTGCTGTCCTCATGGAAGAAGAACATACCATCTTCGAGGCGCGCCCTTAATACCCGCTCGTTGCCCATGGCCACCACACTCTTGTCCCTGGTGACGTTGTTGCTGATGGTGATGAAGTAGTGCATGAGCTTTTTCCGGCTGTTTACAACGGAGAAATAGCGCTGGTGAGACCTCATGGAGGTTATGAGGACTTCCCTGGGGAGGGACAGATACCTGTCCTCGAAGGTCCCCGTGACGACCACCGGGTATTCCACGAGATAGGTCACCTCATCCAGGAGACTCTGGTCCTTGATCGGTTTTCCACCGACTTTTTCCGCAGCTTTCATCACGCCTTCCTCGATGATAGCGCGCCGCTCATCCTGGTCGAGGATCACCTTCGCCTTCTTGACCTGCCTGAAATAGTCCTTGACGTCCTTGATCTCATAGGGACCGGGGGCCATGAACCGGTGCCCGCGCATGAAGCGTCCGGACTTTATGCCTTCGAGTTCGAAGGGGATCACATCGCTGCCGTAAAGGCACAGGAGCCACCGTATGGGCCTCGGGAAACGGAGGCTCAGATAACCCCATCTCTGCATCTTCGGGAAATGAAGAGTCGTTATGATCCTGGGCATGATTCCGGGAAGCTTCTTCGCCGTCGGTTCGCTCGTTTCCGATTTGACAGCAGCTACGTAGTCGCCTTTTGGCGTCGAGACGACTTTCAGATCCTTGACGGATATTCCCTGACCCCTGGCGAACCCTTCGGCGGCTCTGGTGGGCTTCCCCTTGTCGTCGAAAGCCACGGCTTTGGCGGGACCCATGACCTCCTTGACGCTGGACTCCTGTTCCTCGGCCACCTCCGTTACATGGAGAACAATGCGTCTTGGTGTCGCGTAGGCGTTGATTTTGCCGAAGGGGATCCTCTGGGCCCCCAGCTCCTTTTCAGCCAACTGTTTGACCTGTTCGATGGCAGGCGGAAGGTAGCTTGCGGGTATCTCTTCGGTACCGATTTCAAGTATCAGGTCTCGGCTCATCACTTGGTCCCTCCAACAAGTCCCTTCTGATCGGAGATGAGGTTCTTGCCCATGAGAGGATAGCCCATGGCCTTCCGCTGGGCCACGTAGGCTTCGGCGCTCCCACGGCACAGATCCCTGACCCTGTGTATGTAACTTGTCCTTTCCGTAACGCTGATAGCGCCCCTGGCATCCAGGAGGTTGAAAGTATGGGAACACTTGAGGCAGTAGTCCAGGGCCGGCAGGACCAGACCCTTCTCGAGAATCCGTTTGGACTCGGCTTCATACATGCCGAAGAGTTTGAAGAGCATGGCTGTGTCGGCTTCTTCGAAGTTGTACGTGGAGTGCTCCACCTCACCCTGGTGATGGACATCACCGTAGGTCACGCCGTCGGTCCAGATGAGGTTGTATACGTTGTCAACGCCCTGGAGGTACATGGCGATGCGTTCAAGGCCGTAGGTCAGCTCTGCGCAGACAGGGTTGCACTCGACAGTGCCGGCCTGCTGGAAATAGGTGAACTGGGTGATTTCCATACCGTCCAGCCACACCTCCCAGCCAAGACCCCACGCACCGACAGTGGGGTTCTCCCAATCGTCCTCCACAAACCGGATGTCGTGCCTCCCTGGGTCGATCCCCAGAGCGTAAAGGCTTTCCAGGTAAAGGTCCTGGATGTTGTCAGGGGATGGTTTGAGAATAACCTGATACTGGTAATAGTGCTGGAGCCTGTTGGGGTTCTCACCGTAGCGACCGTCCGTAGGTCTTCTGGATGGCTCTACATAGGCCACATTCCATGGTTCCGGACCAAGAGCCCTCAGGAGGGTGGCGGGATTAAGGGTGCCGGCTCCCACTTCCAGATCGTAGGGCTGCTGGATAACGCATCCCTTGTCAGCCCAGAACCGCTCCAGGTCCAGGACCACCTGCTGATAGGTTTTCTTCTTCATGTCAGGTCGTCTCCTTCATATTCAAGCTTCTGTTTTACGAAGCTTGGATTTAAACAGGGAAACCGCTTTGATGTCAAGGTAGAGAGATTAGGAATTGCGAATTGAGGATTAAGGATTGAGGATTTCATGCTATATCCGGAATCCGCACTCCCAAATTATCCTTTCATCATCTTCAGCGCTTTGGATTCGTACCCCAGGTGGTGGACCGAGAAGGGGTGCAATACGTTAAAGATCCGCATCGCATCTTCCTCCTTGACGGAAAGTTTGGAGGAAGCGGAAAGACTGCGGTCCGATAAATATCGAAGCATACCCAGATCACCCCCGGAAAGGATTCCTTTGTCATCCCTGGCAGAGCACTGTGCATGGAGGATTCCCCCGGCACCCACATCGAGGTACGCTTCTCCGGTCACCCCTTTCACACATTTGAGGCAGCGGTTGAGATCAGGCAATATCCCCATTTCCCGGAGAAGTTTGACCTCGAACAGGAGCATCACACCAAAAGAGGCTCCTCCGGAATCCAGACGATGCAGGCAGTAATTGACAAGATCGTAAGTTGCCGGGGATGGGTCATCCTCCTGGATACAGTGAGCCACCGTCTGGCCGATGTAGGATGCCGCGCAAAGTCGCCCGTAATCAGACCTGATGCCGAGGAAGGGGTCGATGATCCCCGCAGAACCGACGCGTTTGAGCTTTCCCTCCTTGCCGGGAACATTGAGGGTTAGGTGTATCTTGACGAAAAGGTCCAGCGGGGCAGCCCTGCCCTTTTTAAGATTCCTGGCCGAGGTTGCGGCCGCCCTGAGCAACCCCATATCAGGGGTCAGAAAGGTGAGGATCCTGTCCTCCTCCCCCACATCCGTTGCAGCCAGGACGACGGCCTCGGTGGTGATTCCGGATACCATGGCGCCCTACAGGAGAATCGCTGTGGCCAGGCCCATGTAGACAAGGATCCCAAGACTGTCAACAGTACTGGTGACAAAGGGACCGGTAGCGACCGCCGGATCGACCTTCAGAAGATGGAGGATGATGGGCATGAGAGTACCGATGGCTGCTGCCATGAGCATGGAAATGAGCATGCTTGAACCAACGACGAAACCGAGATAATTCACCGCCCCGAACTGAAGATAGGCCAGCAACATTAGGACAAGCCCGTATACGATTCCCAGGAGAAGAGCCACGGAGAGCTCCTTGAGGATGACGACCTTAAGCTGCTTGACAGCGATCCTTCCTGTGGCGAGTCCCCTGACGACGATGGTCATGGAGGTGGCCCCGATGTTGCCGCCCATGGCGATAATGATGGGTAAAAAAAACGCCAGCGCCACGATTTTGTCAAGTGTGATGTGGTACATGTTGAGAAACTGGATCCCGATGACCTCACCGACGAAGGCGGCCAGCATCCAGGGCATCCTCATGCGAGCTCTCCTGAAAACAGAACGGTTAAGGTATTCGTCACCGGTACCGACCATCTTCATGATGTCCTCGGTCGCCTCGTGTCTGATGACATCGATGACATCATCTACGGTGACGATTCCGAGCAGCTTGTTTTCGTCGTCTGTCACCGGTACTGCGAGAAAATCATATTTCTCAACCAGCCTGGCAACATCCTCCTGATCGGTCTCGGCGTCAACACTGATGACTTCGTGAGTCATGACGCTCATGATCGTTGTCGATGGCGGTACGAGGATCAGTTGGCGAAGGGAGCACACGCCCACGAGATGGTTCCTTGAATCAACCACATAGATATAGAAAACCATCTCGGTGGCTTCAGCACCCCTCTTCTGGATCTCCGTAATAGCCTCCGATACGGTCACGTCCTCCTGAAGGGCAAAATAGTTGGTATTCATGATCCGGCCGGCGCTGTCCTCAGGGTACTGGAAGATCTCCTCGATGCTCTCGGCATCGGACACGGAAAGGTGCGAAAGGATCTCCTCCCGGACATCCTCGGGGATATCTTCCAGAATGCTGACCTTGTCGTCCGGATCCATGCTGTGGAGGATTTCGGCCGCCTTTTCACGCTCGATCTTCTCAAGGATGCGGGCGCTGGTGGTTGAATCAACCTGACTGAGGATCTCCGAGGCCATCTCTGTCTCGGCAATTATCTTGAAGATCTTCAGCTGCTCGCCCTCGTTCAGGTACCGGAACAGATAGGCGACATCAGCCGCATGGAGTTTTTCCAGGATCTTTCTCACATTCTGATAGGCGCCCCGCCTTGTGAGTTTCCTTATCGTTTCAAGAAGCGTGTCGATTTTGCTCGTGAACATGGCTTGATCCTTTAAATTCAGTGATTCGTGATATGTAATTCGTGATTCGTTTAGATGCCGTTATTCGTGGTTTGTGACTCGAGAAATGTAAATCGCTTGCTCTGACCGCCTGGATTCTGATTTCCTGCTAACTCCTTACGGATCACGAGTCACGGGTTATTATTCGTACCCCATCTGCCTCAGGAGCCCCTCACGATCGGGCCAGCCCTTCTTAACCTTCACCCACAGATTCAGGTAGACCTTCTTTCCAAGCCGGGCCTCCATTTCGTTCCGGGCTGCGGTACCGACTTCCTGGAGCATTTTCCCATTTTTCCCTATGACGATGCCTTTTTGAGACTCTTTTTCAACGAAAACGGTCGCACCGATCTCCATCAGCCCGTTTTCCCTCGAGGCTATGTCCTCAACGACGACGGCGGTGGAGTAGGGTACCTCCTCCTTTGTCAGGTCGAAAAGCTTCTCCCTCACGATCTCAGCAAGCCTGAAACCCAGGGGCTGATCGGTTACCATGTCTTCCGGGAAATAGGGAACTCCCTCGGGCAAAAGCAGGGAGATCCTGTCCAATAGTTCATCAATCCCCTCCCCCGTCACGGCACTGACGATGAAGGCTTCCCTGAAAGGGTAGATCCCCTTAAGGAACTCAGCCCTTTCGGCAGCCTTTCCGGACCCGGCAAGGTCCGATTTGTTGACCACCAGAAGGACAGGGACCCGCGTACCGGTCGGCAGCATAGAGAGGGTCAGAGCGTCCTCCCTTCCATGGGACCTGGTCGCATCGGCCATATACACAACGATGTCTACATCGGCGGCCACTTTCGAGATGACCTGCTGCATGTACCTGTTGATGGCACGATCCGTCTCATGCATTCCCGGTGTATCGAGGAAGACGATCTGTGAAGCAGGACGGTGAACAACACCCAGAATGCGGTTTCTGGTTGTCTGAGGTTTGGAAGAGGTAATCGCCAGTTTCTCGCCGCACAGTCGATTGAGAAGTGTCGATTTCCCGACGTTGGGCCGTCCGAGTATACCCACGAACCCTGACCTGAATCGTTTCACACATCCTCCCTGTACTGTTCAAGGGCAACCAGGGCAGCTGCTTCCTCCGCTCTTTTCTTGCTCCTGCCCGTGCCGGATCCAAGGTAATGATCCCCGTGATAAACCTTTGCCAGAAACCTGTCATCCCCCGACTCAGATCTTTTCTCAGTGACCTCGTACCTCGGAACCTCCCCGTTGAACCTGCCCTGGATAAGTTCCTGAAGCGTAGACTTGGAACCTTTCAGCAGTTCACCAGGCTCCGGTATCTCAGTGAAAAGCGTTGTGACGAGGTCATAGGCATGGTCCCAGCCGCCGTCCAGGTAAACAGCCCCCAGAAGCGCCTCCAGAGCATCCGCCGCCACTGTCCTGCGGGCAACCCTCGGCGCGGATTCGATACTCGGCCCAACCTGAACCATTGCCATGAGCCCCATCCTGCCGGCCACGTCGGCCAGGTTCTTCCTCCTCACCATCTCTGCCCTGAGGAAACTGAGATCGCCCTCTCCGGCGAGAGGATACCGCACCATGAGCAGATGTGAGATCGCCAACTGCAGGACAGCATCCCCGAGGTATTCGAGCCGCTGGTTATCAGGGCCGTGGCACCTGCCTTCCTTGACAGCTGACGGGTGCGTCAAGGCTTCAGCGAGCAGTTTGTCATCCCGGAAACGGTATCCCAGCAGCTTGTAATCCTTCGTCTGGGTCGCTTCCCGGTCACCCAATGGTCATCACCTCTTCCACGGCGGCCCGCCAACCGCTGGGACCGATCCCTTTCACCCTCCGGGCCGCATCCTCAGGGACCTTGGGGTCATAGGTGCCGTCCGGTTTCTGGACCAGGAAGGCCCGGTCCACCGCCTTAAACATGGGAAGATCATTGAAACTGTCACCGATGCCTATAAAAAGCGGATCAGCAATTTCATCCCTGTAAAGCCTGGCCAGGATCCGCACTGCCTCCCCTTTGTTACAACCCCCCGTCAGGTGGTAGAACCGCCCTCCCCTGGTAAAGTAGAACCCCCTTTTGGCAGCTGTCCTCCCGATGATCTCTTCATCACAGTCACCCTGGATGATAAAGGGCAGATCGTATTCCCTGATCAGGGACTGATCCAGTTCCTCTCCGGCAAGACCGGTGAGGGCGGACAGCTCCTCAATGGACATCTGGTCAAAGGTCCTGTAGGCGAACCCCACCGTTTCAGACAATTCTTTCAGGGCAAGCGTCACCTTGTTGATTCCGGTACCAAGAGCGATGTTCCATTCGCCGTCCTGGAGGACGGCTCCATCCGGTATTTTTGCAAACCGGCCCGCCGGAATAACGATTCCGCATCCATTTTCACAGATAAACGGTCCTTCCAGCGTGAGCAATCTTATCCAGCGACGTATCTCGGCAGCCGTCTTGCTGCTCACAGGAACGATAGGCAGCCCTCTGCGCACCAGCAGGTCTATCGCCGGCAGTGCAGGTCTCACACCATAGGACTTATGGTCCAGGAGTGTCCCGTCCAGATCGGTAAAGACAACGACCTCAGCCATTCTCCTCAACCTCTTTGTAATGCGCGAGCTCCATGGTGAAGCTTCCCCGGCCCTGGGTCAGGGATCGAAGGCTTGTCGTATAACCGAACATCTCGATCAAGGGTATCTTCGCGCTGATTACCTCCACCTGGCCCTGTTTTTCAACCCCTTCGATGGTACCCCGGCGATGGGTCAGACTTCCGAGGACGTCGCCGGTAAAATCTCCGGGTGTCTCCACCTGGACCGCCATGACAGGCTCGAGGAGCACAGGGTGGGCATTGCGCAGGCACTGGTTCAAGGCGTTGGAGGTGGCGGCCTTGAAAGCCACGTCAGTCGACCTTTCAGGGTGGTAATCACCATCGACCAGAATGATTTTCATGTCGATGACAGGATATCCCGCTTTGGCGCCGCTGGCGGCAGCCTCCAGGGCCGCCTGCCTGATATTCCGTTTCATTTCAGGCGGTATTTTCCCGTCTTCAACCCGGTCTTCGTACTGGATCGCCCCCCCCATGGGCATGGGCTGGACCCGAAGCGTAACAGTCGCCTCCTGATCCTTGCCGGCGATCTCCTTCGCGAACCTTTCTGTGGCGCTGACACTCTTTGTTACTGTTTCCCGGTAGGACACCTGGGGGTTCCCCACCCTCCCCTGAACGTTAAAATCTGTGAACAAACGCTCTGAAAGAACCTCCAGGTGCAGCTCGCCCATCCCGCTGAGGATGACCTGGCCTGTTTCCTCGTCCACACGGACCTGGAACGTGGGATCCTCCTGTGCCAGGATTTGAAGGACATTCATGAGTTTTTCCTGGTCTTTGACAGACTTTGGTTCAATGGCAACGAAGATCACCGGTTGAGGAAATACGGGTTCTTCAAAACTAACAGGATTTTCGGGATCGCAAAGGGTATCCCCGGTCCTTGCATCCTTCAGTCCCACGAGGGCCAGAATGTCTCCCGCGGCCATTTTCCTGATCTCTTCCCGACGGTTCGCATGCATCCGCATGATCTTCATCGTACGCTCGATCTTCCCGGTCCTTGTATTGAACATTCTGTCTGCCAGTTTACAGCAGCCTGAATAGACCCTCAGGTAATACAGGGTCGGTCTTCCGGCATAGGCCATGACTTTGAAAAGCAAGGCTGAAAAGGGGGCATCTAATGCCGGAAGTCTTTCTTCCTGCTGATCCTTCCACAGACCCTTTACCGGTGGGAGATCTTCTGGTGAGGGCAGATAACTGACGATGGCATCAAGAAGCGGCTGCACACCTTTATTCTTCAGGGAAGAGCCGTACAACACCGGGATGAACCTATTCCCGATCGTTCCCTTTCTGATAACCTCCCCGAGCAGATCCGCAGGTACCTCCTCCTCTTCGAGGTAAAGGGTCATCAGCCGATCATCGTATTCGGAAAGGATCTCAAGCAGTCTGTCCCTCGATTGGCGTGCCGCCTCCAGATAATCGCCAGGAACGGGGCTCCTCCTGATCTTCTCCCCCTCGGAATCCATCCACTGGAGGTTCTCCATAGTGATGAGATCTATAACGCCCGCGAAGTCGGATCCACTGCCGACAGGTATCTGCACAGGTAACGGCAGAGCACCGAGGACCTCTTTCATTCCCTTAAGTGCTTTATCAGGTTCTGCTCCTATCCTGTCCATCTTATTAATAAATACTATCCTTGGAACACCATATTTTTCAGCTTGCCTCCAGACCTTTTCTGACTGAGGCTGGACACCGGCCACGGCGCAGAAAACGGTCACAGCACCGTCAAGCACCCTCAACGAACGCTCGACCTCTGCTGTAAAATCGACATGACCCGGCGTGTCAATGATGTTGATGGTATAATCTTGCCAGACACATGTGGTTGCAGCTGAGGTGATGGTGATTCCCCGCTCCTGTTCCTGAGGCATCCAGTCCATCTGCGCTGATCCCTGATCGACCTCTCCCATACGGTGGATCTTGCCCGTGTAATACAGGATCCTCTCTGTTGTGGTTGTTTTGCCCGCGTCGATATGGGCAATAACACCAATATTTCTCAGCTTGCTGATGGACATCAGGGCCTCGCTGCGCTCGGAGTCAATACGCCACGGTCCGGCGTGCTCACTTCGCTTGGGTTGTTCCAAGTTCCAGGTTCCAAGTTCAGAGTTCATAGTGAACCATGGATCCGGATCGTCTGTGTCAACGCATTAATCTCTGACCAGGAATACAGGATAGGAATAACAGTAGAAGGAGAAGTAGAAGTAAAAGTAGTGTGCAGATTTCTTACTTTTACTTACACTTATGCTTCTGCCGATCCAATCCTCTACACTATACACTAAAAGAGCGTTTAATGTTTAAGGTTCAACGTGGAAGAACTGTGGTTCTTGATTGATCATTTGTGACTCGAGATTCGTAAAACCCAAACCCTCCAGCTTCCGACCTCAAACCCGCTCTTCCTCCGCACTCTACACTCAACACTCCCTAAAGATTATCCCTCGTGATGATATAGTTTGAAATCACCTGGCCCTGAGTCCCCAGAGGGCCGAACCTTTTCCCGTTCAATTCAAAGAGAATACCCCCTGCGTTCCCGATAAAGAGGGCAACCCTGTCCACGGCCTTGAGCCTGATCTCGTCCCCTGCCTTCATGGTTGTTTCCCACGGCTCCGAGGAATCTGCCTGTATCCTTAACCACGTTTTCTCAGTTGCCCGTAAAAGGAGATCGAGATCCACTATTGATTCTTCACGGCCATATTCATCCTGGGCGAGTTCTTCCACCTCCTGTTCGGCAGCTGCAGGAAGGACTTTGACTTCATCCCTGCCCTTGCCGCCATGCAGAAGGATGCCGCCCGTTACTAAACCGGCCAGAAGGACACCGGACAGGAGGAGAGGTTTTATCCTTCGGGATCCGTTAGCCCCGTCAGTCTCCTCAGAGGGCTCCTCGACTTTGATCTGGTCAACCAGGTTCATCGGAGGAACAGGATCCCGTCCCAGTTCCGAACAGACAGATCTTATGAAGCCTTTAACGAATACCGGCTCCGGCAGGTCGACTAATCTGCCATCCTCCATGGACTGCAGATACCGGGCACCGATCCTTGTACGAACGGCCAGTTCAGCGATTTCCAGACCGGCATCGTTCCGATACCTGCGGAGCATTGTACCCAATTCCCGCGCCAGTTCGAGCGCCTCACTCGATGAGGTCCAGGTAGCCTCTGGCAAGTCTGGCCTCCTCGCTGTTTCGATCGACTAGATCAAGAACCACGGTGAATTCCCGGCGTGCCGCCACAAAATCCCTCTCCTTGTAATACACGATCCCCAGGTTGAGCCTGGCATTGGCAAACTTGGGCACTTTCCTCGCTAAATCCTTCAGTATGATTTTTGCTTTATCCAGCCTTCCCTGCTCAAGATATATCGTGGCTATCCGGTTCTCGGTATCCGGCTGGTTATCCTTTATATTAAGCGCCCTGCTGAGCATATCCAGCGCTCTTGCCGGGTCACCCTTTTTGTAATAGGCCCATCCTATGATAGTCATGGCCCTCTCGGGCGTGTCGTAGCTCACTTCGTTAAGAGCCTTCTGGCAGGACTCAATCGCTTCATCCCACCTCCCCAGTTTCAAATACGCATAACCGAGATTATTGTAGGCATCGGCGTGTTTCCTGTCCAATTCGACTGTCCTTAAAAACTCCTCCCTTGCTAATTCGGGTTCTTCACGCAAAAGATGCACTGTTCCCAGGGCAAAGTGGACATCCGGATCATTGGGGATCAGTCTGGAGGCTTTGGTAAGTTCGAACAGAGCCAGTTCGATATTGCCCTTGCTCAGATAGTTGGACCCCATCTGCATGTGAATCTCGCCTTCCCGCCTGTCATTTTCTTTCTTCTCAGGTGTACTCGTGCAGGACAGGCTCATCAACAGGGGCAGAAATATAAATGGTAACGCAAACCACCTCACACGCGCTTTCAAATTGTTAAACCTCCATAAATTCCGGTTGTTTTCAGAACCTTGAAAGAAATCTAATGACCCGCAGCGTGTTATCCCTTTCCGTCAGAGCCCTTTCATCTGAACCCGACAAAGTCTTACCTTTTTCCCCAGAACTCCGGGTCCGGTTTGGCTCGTTCCGGTCATGGATTACATCGATGCCATCCCCGATTCCCGCAGGGACGTCCAGGTCCTCCTCCGTCTCGCCACCCCCCCTGATGCCGAACGTCTCCATTTCATCCTCGACGACAAATTCCACCGCTTTATCCGCATCCTGCCCCTCCGGAAGGAGTGGTTCCTCCTCGTCCATGGAAGCCTGTATTCTGCCTTTTCTTCTGGTTTTCTCAACGACATCGGGCTTTAAAAAGGCCTGTTTGAGCATCTCATCGAAATCCCCTTCGCCTACGACAACATCCCCCGGACGGGCGGCGGAAACCCCCTCTCCCGCATCTTTGTCCGGCACTTTGGTCAGGTCTTTGACATAGCGGCCTCTTGTTCCTGCCTCGCCGGCCGGTCGTGAACCCCGACCGGCACTTTTTACCGGGATAACCCCCTCCGCCTCTTCCTCGACGCTCTCGACCTCCACGATCTCAAGGTCTTCGATTTCCTCAACCTCTTCCAATCCGTCGATCACCAATTCAGAATAAAGAGCCTCTTTTTCGACCCAGTCGGACCTCTGATCGGCTGTCATGGTCCCCCAGGGGACCTCCTCCAGGATCGATCCCATTGCCTCTACAAAAATTGTCGCCTCCTCAAGGATCTGTTCCTCCAAAGCCGGGGCATAGGGGTTCTGCCCGCACCCATAGACAACGTGGATCCCGGGCTCGAGCATGAAAAAAATAATATAGGTCTCAAGGTCACCATCGGATTTACCCGTCACGATATACACTTCAGAGGGTTCCGAGTTGTGCTCCCCTACGGAAACGCGAACCTTGTTCATGCCGCGATGGACCACTTTTAGAGCATCCGGATTTATGGGTACCTTATGCACATTGGGAAGGAGTTCGAACATAAGCCCACCTCAATACCCTGGGTTATCGAATTTTTGTACCATTTATAAGGGGTTTGGCGCAAGGAGAAGTGGAATGAGCCAAATTGATGATCGAGGATTAAATGTTGAGAATTAAAGTAAATTGATCACTGTTGGCAGTGCACCAGGCAGTGTTCCTCAATTTTTAATTCTCAATTCGCAATACCCGGCTGCCCCTCCTTCTTTATTTCTACCGCCCTGCTCCCTTTTCTGCTATCTATCAATTATGGAAACCGATGTCCTCGTCATAGGAAGCGGTGTGGCGGGGCTCATGACAGCCCTTAAGGCAGCGCGTTTTGCCAACGTCACCATCGTTACCAAAAAGGAAGCCGATGATACCTCCACCACCAAGGCCCAGGGGGGTATCGCCTCGGTTTTAGATGATGCCGACAGGTTCGAATACCACATTCGCGACACCTTGAATGCCGGTGACGGCCTCTGTCATGAGGACGCTGTGGAGATCATCGTCACGGAGGGCCCCGCGGCAATACGCGAACTCATCGACATGGGCGCTCATTTCACTGTGGCTGAGAACGGCGATCTCGATCTGGGCCGCGAGGGGGGCCACAGCCACCGGCGCATCGTTCACTCACAGGATATGACAGGCCGAGAGATTCAAAGGGTCCTGCTGGCAGCGGCAAGGCGATCAGAAAGGGTCCGTCTCCTTGAACACCATACGGCCCTTAACCTGGTCACTACGGGCACCTTGAGCGGAGACCTTCCAAAGCGCATGCAGGACGACCAGTGCCTGGGCTGTTACATCCACGATGTCAAAAGCGGCAACATTCTTCCTGTTATGGCTCGGGCTGTGGTACTGGCGACCGGAGGCGCCGGGAAGGCCTACCTTTACACCAGCAACCCCGATGTGGCCTCCGGTGCGGGTATTTCTTTAGCCTATCGGGTCGGCGCCGATATTGCCAATATGGAGTTCATCCAGTTCCATCCCACATGTCTGTTCCATCCTGAGGCGAAATCCTTCCTGATAAGCGAGGCGGTACGCGGTGAAGGTGCTGTATTAAGGACCCTCGACGGACGCCCCTTCATGGCGGATTACCATCCCATGAAGGATCTGGCACCAAGGGATATCGTGGCCCGGGCCATCGATAGTGAACTGAAGAAAAAGGGGGACGACTTTGTCCTTCTCGATATAACTCACAAACCGGCAAGGGAGATCATCGAGCGGTTCCCCAACATATACCAGCAGTGCCTGGAGTACGGTTTTGACATGACCAAGGAACCATTGCCTGTGGTTCCGGCTGCCCACTATCTTTGCGGAGGGGTCCTGACCGACCTTGAGGGCAGGAGCTCCATACCGAGACTTTATGCCTGCGGTGAGACAGCCTGCACAGGGCTTCATGGCGCCAACCGCCTTGCAAGCAACTCCCTTCTGGAGTCCCTCGTCATGGCAGGCAGGATCGCTGCCTCCCTTGAGAGGAACTGGGATTCTCTGGAACCGCCGTCTACCACCGGAATCCCCCCCTGGGACCCGGGCGATTCGGTGGATTCGGATGAGAACGTTGTCATCACTCACAACTGGGACGAAATCAGAAGGACCATGTGGAACTATGTCGGGATCGTGCGGACGGACCGGAGACTTCAAAGGGCCTATAACAGGATCCAGCTGCTCAAGAAGGAAGTGGAGGATTATTACTGGGATTTCCGGATAACCAGAGAACTCATCGAATTGAGAAACCTTGTTTACGTTTCACTTCTCATCGTCCGATGCGCCATGGCCAGGAAGGAGAGTCGAGGCCTGCATTACACCCTTGACTATCCGGAAAAAGACGAGACGTACAGGAAGGACACCGTGATAAATCGAAGGCAGTATATGAAAGGGTCGTGATTCGTGAATCGAAGAGCAGATCACAGGACCCCGGATATAACCCGACCGCAAATATCTATATTTCTATTTCTACTGAAATTTGAAATTTCTCGGACCTTGAATCTTGAATTTTGAATGTTGAATCCAAAACAGGACTTTCCCATGAACGAAAAAACCGATCAGCGCATCCTCAACCTCCGTAACGCCATCGATACCGTTGACAGCAGGATCATCGAGCTTCTCCAGGAGCGATCCTCCCTCGCAAAGGAGATCGGCATGGTGAAAAAGGAGATCGGCATGGAAATCCTCGACCCCGCACGTGAGGGAAAGATCCTGAAAAAACTGGCTTCAGGCGCGAAAGGGCCCATGGACGCCGATGCGCTGGTGAGGATTTACGACGTCATCATGCAGGAGAGCAAGAGGTTGCAGGAAGATTAGCCTTGTGCAGCCTGTTCTTCTGGAGTCTCTGATGTCTGGTGGCCGGAAGCGGCAGTATTACGGGTGCAGAGCGGATGGCTCAGTAAAGGATTCAAAGCCGACAGCGGACATCCTTTGAGATCCGGGATGTGAGATTTGAGATCGAGCCGTTAACTGTTCACCGTTCACTGATCACGGTTTACTGATCTTTTCGTATTCCCCCTTCACTTTCTCAGCCAACTCCCGGTAATAGGGTGACGGACAGAACCTTATGAACCCGTTGAGGATCCACAGCGCCTGGATCCGGTTGCCCTGGTCGTTCTCACGGGCGGCCAGGGCGAGTGTCTCAAAGAGCCGCTCGGACCATATTTTCTTCGTCTCGAAAAGTTCCTTGACGATATTGATGAACCTTTTTTCGGACAGGATCCTCTCAAGATCCATACCTGCCTTGAGCAACCCGGATAGGAGCCTCAAGGCCTCGATGTTACCGCTCGTAAAGTGAACCAGGAGCTCATCGGGTCCCAACTCTCCCAGACGATCCAGGAATTCAAAGAGTTCGGCAATTTTCTCTTCGGGAAGGATCATAAGGCAGTGTCTGTCTTCTAGGGTCTAGGATCTAGATTCAGTTCCTTTTATTTCCTGGCACCTGGTACATGGCACAACTCCCTCCTTCTCAATCCACGAGAAGGAAGGCATACCTGTTCATCTCATCTCGATAATCCTTCAGCACCTGGATGGGGAACCCATGTTTTCTGACCGTTGCAAAAACATCGACTCCCATGGATTCCGGGCACGGTCTCATCATTTTATGATTGACACAATCGTCAAGGGTACCTGGACACTTGGCGCAAAGTTGACATTCGTCCATGAAAAGGAGAAACGCCTTCCTGAAATCCTTCAGGAAAACTTCGCGTTCCACCTCCAGAAGCCTGGTATTGACCTCCCGGCTGAACGAATCCCTGGTTCCCGGATCTTCAAGTCTGGCCCTGATATGGAATACCACGGCATCCCTGTATTCCCGAAAAAACTCCCTGCACTCCTCGACGGATGGGGTGTTGGGGGGACAGGAGCCCTTCTGCCCAAAGGAACCGCAGCCATAAAGGCATTTCATTCGGACCCATTGCGCAACCACGATATCTGAAGCGCTGATCCATTGGAAATGTTCAAATCCGTGCTTTACGAAGATCTCTTCCAGTTCGGGGTAACTCATGCGCCGCCTCTCGAATGCCGGATGGACCGGCGAGAAGAAAAACGAAATGCCTAAAGGAGTTCAACGTTCCGTGTTCAACGGGGAAAGAAAGTCCAACGTCCAAGGTGCAAAGCCCAACGGGAAGATCGTGTTTAGAGTTTTGAGTTTCGGGTTTTTCAAATCACGAATCACAAATCACGAATCACGGATTTTCTCTACACTCTACACTGCCCCCCGCTTTATCTCGACCTCGACCAGTCCCCCACCTTCCGTAATGCCATCCCCATAGGGACCACAGCCACCAGTATGGAAAGCAAACCTGCCCCCATCAACCCGAAAAGGGCATCGCCGCTCGTCAGGGCTGAAAGACCCATTCTAAATGCGAAGAGCCTGTAGACCGGGGCAGCCAGGAACACGACCATGAACCCTATATAACCAAGGCTAAGGATCATCGACGCCACGCCGCCGGGAGAAGCCGGGATCTGAGCCTCGTTCTCGAATTCAAACCTCGGATACATGGCCCCCATGCCGAGACTCAACCCGGTCAGGGCAAGAGCCATTGCCAGTGAAGCTCCTGAGCAGAGCAGCATCATGCCTCCTCGCACGCCCATGACAACGTTGGTGGTGATGGAAAGGATCAGGGAGATCAGGCATAACGGAAGCGCAGCAAAAAGGTACTTGGCCATGAAGAAGCGCTTCATGGAGACCGGAGAGGAGAGGGTTATCCAGAGTGCCTGCCCCTCCAGACTGACAGAAGGAAAGACGAACCGTACGCAGAGAGCTGAAAGCACGAACCCGCTTATGGCAAGGTTCAGGAACGCAACCAGGTTCCTGTAGAACATCCCACCCATGGGAAAGCTGTAGGCGTTATAGACGTAAAGGACCACCAGGGCTCCCAGAAGAAAAAGTTGGGTCCAGCGTGACGGATCCCGCGCAAACAGGAGGATATCCTTGGTCAGATAGGAACCGGTTACCGGGTGATAACGGCCCATGATACGCTCCACTATCGTTATGTGCTTTCTCCTCTTATTGACGTGCCCCTCATCAACAGCTGCTAGGCTGCTTCTGTAAAAACATCTGAAGACAACATAAAATATAACGGCGGTGAAAGCGGAAGCGATGAGAAGAAGCTGTAAATTGTTCCAGTAGAGCGTGCCCGCACCCTCGGTGCTCAGGCTGACCACGGCTCTGGTGGCCCAGCTGGTCGGCATGAAAGGGGATTCGGGCACCGTCATGGCCTGGACAAAATTCATGACCTCTTCTGTCGGGACATCCATGAAAAGACGTTCAGGCCGACTCATCCGAAACAGCATGATGATGGCGGCAGCCACAGCCAGACTGATGAAACTCACGGCCTGGTTGACCCTGGAAGCGGGCATCAGTTTCATAAGCAGCATACCCAGCGTGGTTCCCAGTATAACAGGGATCGCCACCAGCAGAAAAAACACGGGTGCCCACCCGGCGATAAAGCCCCCGTCCAGTCCTAGTCTTTGGGCATAGGCGAAAAACGGCGGAGAACCGAATATGAGGATCATCCATGAACTTTGAACAAACACCAATGAGAAACGCTGCAATATGAATGCTGTCGGTGAGACGGGCGATGTCACGAGAAAAGATATCTCACGGCTCATATAAAAGCCCGAGATGGCCGATGACATGCTCGACAGGGCAAGGAGGCCAAAGAAGGATAAAAACAGCGTATGGATGAGCTGCTGGAGCATATAGGGGGCCAGGAACTCCAGCTTCACCTGAATCGCTGCGATGAGGCGCAAGAAGAAAAGGTGGTCCAGCTTTATGAAGACAACACCAAGGAGAAGGACTGCAAAGGCCCAGAACCAGTCCTTTCCCTTACCAAAACGCAGGAGGTTCCCGAACTGCCTAAGTCTGTAACCGGCCAGTAAACCCGCTGACCTCGTGAAACCTACGGTTGAGCCCATAATTTAATAGTTCCAGGTTTCAGGTTCCAAGTTTCAAGTTCCAGGTCAGACCCCCAAATAGATTTCGTACTATCCCCCTTACTCCTTCGGGCTTTGGGCTTTGGACTTTGGACTCTCGTCGGCCGCACGGCCGAAGAGGTCCTTTCCCTCCCCTTCACTCTCGATGGTAAGCCGTAGAAAAATCTCCTCGAGGTGGGAACCGGGGGAGCGTATCTGTCGTCCGAGCTGCTCAACACTTCCCAGCGCTGTCAACCGACCGTGGTGAATGATCCCGATTCTGTCGCACACAGCCTCGGCGGTGGAAAGCTCGTGGGTTGTAAGGAAAATGGTCATACCTTCCCGAGCGAGATCCCGAAACAGTTTCCTGACCTTGCGGGCGCCTTTGGGGTCCAGGCCGACCATGGGTTCGTCCACGATGAGAACCCTCGGGTCGTGCATGAGGGCTGCCGCCATGGCCAACCTCTTTTTCATTCCGTGGGAATAGTTTTCCACAAGGTGGTCAGCCCATTGGGTAAGGTCGAAAAAATCGAGTTGACCAGCAGCTGCCTTCCCGGCACTCTTGTTGCCCATTCCGTACAGCCGTCCTGCGAACCGCAGAAACTCACTCCCGGTCAACCGCTCAAAAAGGAATGGCGTGTCGGGTATGAAGCCTGTCACGGCCTTGGCCTTGAGCGGCTCTTTCACCACGTCATGTCCCCCAACGAAGACGTGACCCGATGTGGGGGGCAGAAGACCCGCAAGGACCTTGATCGTCGTGGTCTTCCCGGCGCCGTTGGGGCCAAGAAAGCCGAACACTTCCCCCGCAGGTACCTGCAGGCTCAGGTCGTGAACCGCCTCGAAATCACCATAGAGCTTTGTGAGGTTGCTGATGGAGATCAAGGAAGTACCTCATCCCGGCGTGTGCCGGGGGCAAGTAATTTGTTGTCCGTGAACAATGAACGGTGAACAGTGGACGTTGAACACTGAAAGCAAACAACCCATACCATTTTATGTCAAGGATGAAAGTAACAATAATATGGGATTTAAGCCTGTCGGACCGGATATTGCTGATCGCGAATCACTGCTTTCGGATAACAGCTCACTGCTTCCCCTGATCACCGAATCCGGATTACGGATTTTGCTTCATTTCCATCTTCGCCGTCAGTTCCCTCCCCTCCCTGATGATATCGATCTTCAGCTCCTCTCCCCACTCGATATCTGCAAAGGTTGCCTTGAAGGTATCCAGGTCCGGCGTGGGATTGCCATTGATCCTTATGATAAGATCCCCCGGCAAGAGCCCAGTTTTGTCAGCCTGGCCCATCCTGGTGACCCGCGTGATCAGGACTCCCCTTTCATACCTGTAACCGAGCTGCTCCGCCAGCTGCTCTGTCAGCTCCTCCACTGAAAAACCGAGAGCGGTCCTCAGCCGCACCCCTCTGTCGTGTGGACGGAGAGGCAGCTCTCCCGCCTGGACCATGAAAGTGCCGGGCATACCGTCTCTGATCACAACGACAGGTATTTCAGAGCCGACGGGGAGAAGGCTCGATATCCTGTAAAAGGAATCAACGTCCTGAACGGTCTTTCCCTTGATCCGGGTAATGATGTCCCCAAGTTTGATCCCCGACCCTGATGCCACTCCCCCAGGGATCACCTCACTGACGATCACACCCCTGGTGATCCCCGCGTTCACTGACTCGAGGATCTCCTTTGTTAGCTCCTGAACCCTCAGACCAAGGTCCGATCGCACCACCCTCCCGGTTTTGAGAAGGCTCTCCAATATGGTTGAGGCCATGTTCGACGGGATGGCAAACCCGATACCCTGATACCCCCCGCTGCGGCTGAAAATGGCCGTGTTGATGCCGATGACTCGGCCATCCAGATCAATGAGCGGCCCGCCGCTGTTACCTGGGTTGATGGCAGCATCGGTCTGGATGAAATCCTCAAGATCGGCAACCCCCACGTCTGCCCTTCCCTTAGCGCTCACGACACCGACCGTAACGCTCTGGCCAAGCCCGAAGGGGTTTCCTATCGCCACGGCCCACTCCCCAACTTCGATATTATCGGAATCACCCAAAACAACGGCAGGGTAATTCCCTTCAGGCAGCCTGAGGACGGCAATGTCGGTCCTGGGATCGCTGCCGACGACCGATGCAGGTACCTCAGCCCTGTCGCTTAAAGTGACTCTGATCTTCTCTGCCCCTTCGACAACGTGATTGTTGGTGAGTACGATCCCCTCCCCTTTGACGATAACCCCCGAGCCCAGCCCGACCTGGACCATTTTCTCCTCAGAGGTGCCGTAATACTCCCTCCCGGAATCCCGTCCGAAGAAGTCTCTGAAAGGTTCAAACATCTCGCCGAAAAAACGGTCCGTCATGTCAAATCTCCGGGATGAGGCTCTCCTGAAGGTCCTGATGTTCACAACGGAAGGTGTAACGTCCTTGCTGATTCGGACAAAGGCCTGCCCAGTTTTTTTCAGCGCCAGGGTCTCGCGGTCACCCTGGTCAGCTCCCGCAGGGAAGGATAATGTGGCAAGAAAAAACACCAATACTGCTGTGGTGATGTGGGGCAGTTTTAACCTAGCTGAAAAAATCTGAGGCACTGAGTCCCTCATTCTCAAGATATTCTCTGAGGTTCTTGATGATCCTGGACTCCAGCTGCCGGACCCTTTCCCGCGTTATCCCGAGCTTCTCGCCCACCTGCTGGAGTGTCAGGGGTTCATCCTTCATCCACCTCATGGTAAAGATCTTGCGGTCACGGTCCGCAAGGGTGCCTACAAATTCGGACAACTTTTCGAGGTAAATGGACTTTGCCTCAGCATCGGCGACCCTGCTCTCGGTATCCGGTTCCAGTGCGGGGATGGTGTCGTAAAGGGAATAATCGCCATCATGACCCCTTTTGGCTTCCAGGGAAAGATCACCCGTGCTAAGACGCATGCTCATTTCCTCGACCTCCGATTCCTTGAGTTTGAGCGACTTCGCAATTGCTTTGGAATCAGGTTCTATCCCCATCTGCCTGAGCCGTTCACGCTCCTTGCCGAGTTGGAAGTAGAGGGTCCTCTGGGCCTGAGTTGTCCCGATCTTTACCATCCTCGTATTGTTCATAATATAGCGGATGATATAGGCCCTGATCCACCAGGCCGCATAGGATGAGAAGCGGACACCGCGGTAGGGATCGTATTTCTTGACCGCCTGCATCAGCCCTACGTTCCCTTCCTGGATGAGATCCACGATCTCTCTCCAAAGCCGTCGATACTCAAGAGCGATCTTGATAACCAGCTTAAGGTTCGAGGTCACCAGGGTATAAGCAGCTTCAACATCCTCTGTTTCAAGGTATCTGACTCCAAGTTCCTTTTCCTTGTCCCGTGTCAGAACCGGGTAATGACGGATGGTCTGGTAGTAAGCCGAGACCGGATCATAAAGGACCGGTTTGCCTGATGACCCTTTCATATCCATGGTCCGATCGAGAGTTTCAGACCTCTCATCGTCGTCGACTTCGATCTCCGGCACTACGATCTCATCAGTGGCAACCACCTCCTCCGGAGCATGCCCGGCCCTCTTCTTTCCGAAAGTCCTGGAGGGATCAGGCCCGGACCGGGTCTGTGACTTGCCCTTGGATGCAGATTCAGACACGGGTCGGGACCTGGACCTAGGCTTAGTCTGGCGGTCAGACACAGGCCTGAGCTTTGCCTGAGACTCAGGTTCGGACTTTGTCTGAGACTTGGACTTTGGCTTAGGCTTAGATCCTCTTTCCTTCTTAGACGTGGCCCTGCCTCCGGCCCCTCTTTTTTTCTTAATATCGGTCATTCTATTGTCCAACCACCCCTGCCTTAAGTTGACCACAGGCTGCACCGATCTCCTGACCCCGGCTCTTTCTCATCGTTGCCAGAACGCCGTAATCGAGAAGCATCTCCTGAAAAGCTTTGGCTTTACTCTCAGTCGGTGCTCTGAGACCGGAAAAATTATCGTTGCACGGAATGATATTTATCTTGGCGGGAATACCCTTCAGGATAGTCTTCAATCGCCGGGCATCCTCCGGTCTATCGTTTATCCCCTCGATGAGGACATATTCGAAGGTGATCCTTCTCCTGGCTTTTACCGGGAACTTGCCTACGGCATCCATAAGCGTCCTGATGGGAAACTGGCTGTTCACCGGCATTATCATCGACCGGGTCTGGTCATCCGTGGCGTTCAGGGAAACAGCCAGGTTAATATCCGGTCCTTCGGAAGCTATTTTCAGGATACCGGGGACCCAACCACACGTTGAAACCGTTACTCGACGCGGGCTGAAATCAAGTCCCCTCTTGGAAAGGATAACGTCCAGAGCCGGAAGCAGGGAACCAAGGTTCAGAAGGGGCTCCCCCATACCCATGAAAACCAGGTTTCTCAGTTTGAGCCGATCTCCTGTATATCTGATTGCATAAACGATCTGGGCGAGAATCTCCCCTGTTGTAAGATCCCTTCCACCCGGATTCTGCCCTGTCTCGCAAAAAGCGCAGGCCATGGAACAACCGGATTGGGTGGAAAGACAGAGGGTGTTGTGACCGTCCTCGGGGATGAGAACAGATTCTATCATTTCTCCATCCCCCAGCACATAAAGAAACTTTACCGTCTGATCCCCAGTTTGTTGCCTCTCGATCTCACGCATGGGCATGAGATCCCAAAGGCCGGCCATGGATTCTCGAAGGGACAACGGCATATCGGTCATTTCCATGAAATCATCGGCCCCCACGGTGTACACCCAGCGCAATACCTGTTCGATTCGAAAGGGACGGGGATCCAGGCCGGCCAGAAGGTTTTCGAGTTCCCTAAAGGATAGGTCGAAGAAGTTAAGCATAGGGATGATCCAGTACCAAGTACGCAGTACCAGGTTCCCGGCGGTGGTTCAAAGAATTGTTCAGAAGCTTCACCGGGTACTGGCTTCCGGGTACCGGGTATTTCATTTAAATATCTCCTCCTCACTGAAAAAATAGGGGATCTCGAAGGCGGCCGATTCCGGTGAATCGGAACCGTGGACAATGTTCCTCTCGATACTCTGAGCTAGGTCGGCCCTGATGGTCCCGGGCGCCGCATCGTTCGGGTCTGTTGCTCCCATGATATCACGGTTTCTGGAAATAGCATCAGCGCCCTGAAGCACAAGAACCACAACCGGTCCGGATGACATGTACTCCTTCAACTCGCCATAAAAAGGCCTTTCCTTGTGGATAACGTAAAACCCTCCGGCCTGCTCCTCAGTCATGTGGATCATCTTCATGGCTGCGATAGTGAGACCGGCGGACTCGAACCTGGAAAGGACATTGCCAATGACATTCTGTTCGACTCCGTCCGGCTTGATGATGGAAAGTGTTTGCTCGATCCGTGCCATGTTAAATCCTCTCTTTCACTCCTTTGTCGGGAGTCAGGCGCCGCCTGCCGGCATCATAAACTACCGAAAAATAATGGTTGATTATCCTTTTCCACAGTAAATGTGGAAAGGTCGTGGAATACCCTGTGTACAACCCTGGTCCGTGAACGTCATCAAAGGCATTTTTCCTATCTGCACAAAAAATAATCATACAGTATTGTCTATAAAAAACAACAGGTTATATATTTTTTTGTCAGATTTAAGATATTTTGGATAATATCCAAAGGTCCTATTAAAAAAGGAACCTTTCTCCATATATTCCACAAAACCGCCTGTTGATAAAGCCTTATCCTGAAGCAGTGGTCAGGACCTCCTCGGACCACATCCTGCGGACATCTTCAACCATGGAAGGCTCCAGCTTCCCGCCCACCGGAAGCATTCGGAAGGCCGCTTCCCTGGCCGCTGACATCAATTCCCCGTCGCGGAAGGGATTTGCATAGCGAAATTCAGGCATACCTGCCTGCCTGACCCCGAGGAAATCCCCGGGTCCTCTGATCTTCAGGTCCGCCTCAGCGATCTCAAACCCCGAATGGGTCCCCGCGATGATCTGGAGCCTCTGCCGGGCTTCATCATTAATGGCCGCTCCCTCCATGAGGATACATGTGGACCTGTTCGTACCCCGTCCTACGCGGCCTCTCAGCTGATGGAGTTGAAACAACCCGAATCGTTCGGCATGCTCCACAACCATAAGATTTGCATTGGGAACGTCAACACCCACTTCGACCACCGTTGTGGATACAAGGATCTGATATTCGGCCCGCCTGAATTTCTCCATGACCATATCCTTTTCTCGGGAGGACATGCGCCCGGTCAGGAGACCGACTTTCAAATGAGGGAATATCTTTTGTCTGTAATTTTCAGCCATTTCATTGGCAGCGAGGAGCTCCATTTTTTCTGTTTCCTCAACAAGTGGATAAACAATATAGACCTGTCTCCCGGATTCGACCTCTCTTGACACACGCAGGTGCATCCTGGATCGGTCTCCTTCCCCGAATATCAAGGTTTCAACGGGCATGCGTCCTGCTGGCATTTCGTCAATCGTCGAAATATCCAGATCCCCGTAGATGACCATGGAAAGGCTGCGCGGGATCGGTGTGGCTGTCATGACTAGAAAATGCGGTGCTGATCCCTTCTTGCCGAGCGCCAGGCGCTGCAGGACCCCGAAGCGATGCTGTTCGTCCACAACGGCCAGGTTAAGGTTCCGGAACACGACACCTTCCTGGATAAGAGCATGAGTCCCTATGAAAAGCTTGATCTCCCCGCTTTGGGCCGCAGCCAGCACAGTCTTGCGCTGCCTGCCCTCGACACTGCCAGTAAGAAGGGCCACCGTAGGACCGAGCTTTTCACACCACTTTGAGATGGTCCTGAAGTGCTGTTCAGCCAGGACTTCCGTGGGAGCCATCAGCACAGCCTGGTAACCTGCCTCACAGGTCCGCAACATGGCGATCAAGGCCACCAGAGTTTTGCCGGAACCCACATCCCCCTGGAGGAGACGGTGCATGGGAACATTTTTCTCCATGTCCCTGCCCACATCCTCAAGGGCATTGAACTGCGATCGTGTAAGATCAAAGGGGAGGATCCGGATCAGCTCCCGGCCCAGCAAGGCTTCTGAGGGTACGGGATAGCTGGTTCTGCTTTCCAGAACACGCCTCCTCATGAGCAGTCCCAACTGGAAAGCAAGGAGCTCACCGAATTTCAGGCGCCTGTGCCAAGGGCTTGTGCCGAGATTCAAGGCCTGCACATCGTCAGTATCCAGCGGTTCATGAAGCCTGGCAAGGGACTCGGCCAGGTCTGGAAGCCGATAGGTCCTGCGCATTTCCTCGGGGATTTCGTCCTTTACAGAGCTCAAGAGCCGGGATACTGCTGCCCGGACGGCCTTGCGCAGCGTCTGCTGGGAGACGCCTTCTGCAAGGGGGTAGACCGGAACGACCCCCCCTCCCTTTTCTGTATCAGGTTCGCTGAGATCCGGGTGATGCATTTCCAGGTTGCCTGAGAAACTGGTAACTCTTCCGCTGGCCAGGACCTGTGTGCCGGGTGGATACCTTTTCTCAATGCTTGCCTTGAGCCACCGGCCAAAACGGAACCATTTCAACACGATAACGCCGTGTCCGTCGGTTACCATGACCTCCAGCGTTCTCCTGGTCCGGTACCTCCGCTCGCTTACGGACATGATCTGACCGCTCACGGTGGCAAACTGCCCCTCAGTCACTGCAGGTATAAGCTGGGGATTTGTTCGATCCTGATATGCCCGGGGTAACAGGAACACAAGGTCCCGGGCCTTGTGCACTCCGAGTGCCTCCAGCCTGGCGGCAGTCCTCTCTCCTATACCCGGGAGTTCTGTCAGACGCATCCCTTCGGATTTGGCGGCTTCCACTACAGGTGCCAGGCGATCCTATGAGCTCTTCAGGGCCTTGTTGAGGTCCTTGAGGAGAGATTCGAGATCAACACCATGGGCGACCGCCCCGTACTCCAGGGATTCCGCCTCCGCCCCGAGACAGCCGAAACATTTCAAGCCGTATTTCTTCAGAACCTTCACGGTATCCGGGTATTTTCTGAGCACTTCGTTAAAGGTCATATCCTTTTTGATCCTGGGCATAACGCATCCTCATAAATCAGTGTAGAGTGCAGAGTGCAGAGCCCGCAGAGTGTCGAGGGAGGACCTTAAACCCCACTGAGATAATAAGAGTTTTGGGCTCTACACCCTGCACTTTACACTCTGTACTGAATTAGCCTGCTTGCATTTTATTTCTGATTATGTTAGCAATCCAAGTCTTTTCCCGCAACACAAAACCCGTGTGGCGGGACAGATCAATATCAACCAGGAGGCAAACATGTCCCGCACATGCGATCTATGTGGTAAAGGCCCCATGGTGGGTTACAACGTCAGTCATGCTCACAACAAGACCAAGCGCCGTTATCTTCCGAACCTCCAAACTGTCAGGATCAAGGAAGGCGGGGCAGTAAAGAGGGCTAACGTCTGCACGCGCTGCATTCGCACAGGCAATTTTGAAAAGGCCCTCTAAAACAGTATCAAGGGTCTAGATTCAGGAGTCCAGATTCCGTTCAATCCCCTCCGGGAGGACAAAGCACATCTTCCCTGATCAATGCCCCGGAGGTTACGAGGCCCCCTTTTGGGGGCCATTTTTTTAAGGAACAGGTAACAAGGTGAAAGTAGCAAGGCAGGGATTGGATGGAATTTACCTGTTTTTTTCTACTTTCTGCTTGTTACTCGATGGCGGCAATGGCCGCCATCTCGATCTCCGCTCCCATGGGCAGAGCGGAAACCTGCACAGTGACCCTGGCGGGGGGAGCCTCAGGAAAAACCTGGGAAAGGCATTCGTTCACATCGGGGAAAACCGATAGGTCGGTCAGGTAAACATCCAGTCTGACTACCCGGCTCAGGCTGCTTCCCCCTTGCTCCAGAACGGCCCTTAGGTTCGCGATAACCCTCAACACCTGCACGCGGATGTCCCCGTCCACCAGCTGACCTGTGGACGGATCCAGCGGGATCTGTCCCGCGCAGAAGAGGATATCGCGCCATGATATGCCCTGGCTGTAGGGCCCGATGGCTGCCGGGGCACTTTCACTCTTAACGACTTTTCTGGACATGACGGGAACTCTCCTGAAAGGATGGTTTTGGGTTTTAGTTTTAAGTTTTGGGTCCTGTCCTCTATTCCTGGTTAAATCATAAACGCCTAAACCGCAAACAAAAAGGGGCGTCCCTTGAGGACGCCCCTTTCAACTGCTTGACCATTAATTCCTGAACCGGAACCTGACAAACATTTCGCGCGGGAAGATTACCAGCCGCTCGGACGCGGTGGCGATGGCGCGCTGCTTTCGTAAAATTCTTTAACTGTCAATCTGATAACGCCTTTATGATTCCCGTCACCTTCACGATTTCCATAGTTTTTGTGATTCTTGACCACATGATGGTTCCGGTCGCCCTTTTTACTTTTGTAACCGCTATCTTTTAGATGCCAATACCCTTCTCTCTGGCCTCCAACCACGATGGAAAATTTAACCTCTGTCAAACCCTCCAGCGCATCTGCTGAAAGCGTACCAAGAGCATTGCTGAACTCCCTCTGGTTGAATTCCCTGGGCGATATGACCACTTCCCTGACCTGGTCGGTATCGTCCAGCAGAACGATCCTGACCATGGAAACCATGTCTTCACCATTGACATCCCCGTTTTCGACCTTGAATTCCACCCGGGTGGTTTCCCCTGTAAGGGCGAAACTTTCCGTATAGTGGCCGGTCGTATAAATTTGGCCTTCCAGCCATACCTCCTCCATTTCAGCGCCTGACACAAGGACGGGCGCCAAAATGGCAACGCTAGCTACCAGAACCAGCATAATCAACTTTGTATACGATACATTTTTCATAGCATTGCCCTCCCGATTCAGGTTTTTCGTATTAAAACCTATCCTAAAGGTCATACGCTTAAGAATAAGCAAGAACAATGCCTGAATTAAAACAATGTAACCTATTGGAAAATAAGGATTCATGAATATTCAAGCATCCAACAGGGAAAAAATATTCATAGTCAAAACACAAAATTGTAACTAATTTCCCAAAAGATAATTTCGTTTTTGATTGTTATCTGGTCAACTATGGATTTTGTTGCAAGGAAATATGCCTAGATAATGCACAGTTTAAGGAGCCCTGGAGGCTGACGATGTCTCTACTGGGCCTTGACCCTTTCTACCGAGATAACGCCCTTCACACCGGCGAGGCTGTTGATGAGACCCTTGAGCTGGCTGACATCCTCCACCTCCACATCGAAGGTATTGATGGCCCTGTTGTCGGTGCTGGTCCTGATATCAGCATGGGTAATATTAATGTTCTTGGTGGAAATTATACTGGTCATCTCAGCCAGGATGCCCTTGATATCTTCCGATGTGACCTTGATCCTCACTCTTCTGGGAACTTTGGCCTTGTCGTCCCAATTGATCTCGACAATACGGTCACTTTCATAACGCTCAGCTTCCATATTGGGGCAGTCGGCGGTGTGGACAGATATGCCTCTGCCGCGCGTTATGATCCCAACCACTTCGTCACCAGGCAAGGGGTTGCAGCAGTGAGCAAAGCGGATCAGGAGGTCATCCAGGCCATCGACAACGATGCCCTCTTTCCGTGCCTTATCCCTGGATTTACGGTCCTGCTCCTTGACCTCACCAATCTGCCCCAGCTTTTCCGCCACATCCTCCTCGGGGAACAGCCGGCCCATGACCTGCCTTGCCGAGTATTTACCGAACCCTATGGTCGCGATGAGGTCCTCCACTTTGTGAAATCCGAAGGCTGAGGCCGTTTTGATCAGCTGATCGGTTTTGCGTATTTTTTTCAGCGTTGTCCCCATCCTCCGCAATTCCTTGTCCAGGAGTTCCTCCCCTATCTTGAGGCTTCTTTCTCTTTCCTCCCTTTTAATGAAGCTGCGGATCTTCGATTTGGCACTGTTCGTGCCAGCGAGTTTCAGCCAGTCCTTACTGGGTTTATGCCCTTTGGATGTGATGACCTCCACGGCATCCCCGTTCTTGAGCTTGTACTTGAGCGGAACCATCCTGCCGTTGACTCTCGCACCAACGCACTGGTGCCCTACATCTGTGTGGATGCTGTAGGCAAAATCGATGGGGGTGGCGCCCGCAGGGAATTCCTTGACATCACCTTTGGGAGTAAACACGTAGACCTCGTCAGGGAAAAGGTCCATCCTGACAGTTTCCATGAGCTCTCTCGGGTCCTCGACCTCGGTAAGCTCGTCAAGGATCTGTTTAAACCACTTGAACCGCTTGATATCCTCGTCGGGACGGGAAGCGTCGTCGGATTTGTATCGCCAGTGGGAGGCGATGCCGTCCTCCGCCATCTGGTGCATTTCCCAGGATCTGATCTGGACCTCCATCCTTTCACCTACGGGCCCGATGACAGTCGTGTGAAGGGATTGGTAGCGGTTTGATTTGGGAACACCTATGTAATCCTTGAACCGGCCGGGTACAGGTTTGAACATGGAATGGATGAGGCCGAGCACACCATAGCAGTCCCTCACATTATCAACCAGGATACGAAAAGCAATGAGGTCATAGATCTGATCAAAGGGAAGCCCCTGCTTCTGCATTTTGTTGAAAGTACTCCACAGGTGTTTGACCCTTCCGGTCACTTCGCCTTTGATATCGTGATCTTCGAGGGCCTTGCTGAGGATCTTTATGACCTTTTTGATGTAGATGTCATATTCCGAACTTCTCTCCTCAACCTTCTTTTTCAGGCTCTGGTAGGCTTCTGGGTAAAGGTACTGGAACGAAAGGTCCTCCAGTTCACTCTGGATCCACGATATTCCAAGCCTGTTGGCGAGGGGAGCATAGATATCCATGGTCTCCTGGGCTATTTTGGCGCTTTTCTCAGGCTTGAGGTGCTGAAGTGTCCTCATGTTGTGCAGGCGATCGGCCAGTTTGACCATGATGACCCGGATATCCTGAGCCATGGAAAGGATCATGCGCCTCAGGTTTTCCGCTTGTTGATGCACCCTCGTTTCGAAATCAAGCCTGCTGATCTTGGTCAGGCCTTCAACGAGGAAGGTGACCTCGTCACCGAAGACCTTCAGCAGCTCCTCTTTGGTAACATCGGTGTCCTCGATAGTATCGTGCAGGAGACCAACTGCAATAGTGGTGACATCCATCTTCATATCACTCAGGATGCCTGCCACCTGAAGGGGGTGTATCAGGTAGGGCTCACCGGATTGGCGTACGTGACCGGCGTGGGCCTTGGCTGAATAGACATAGGCCCTGTTGATGAGCTCAAGGTTCGCCTTCGGGTTGTATTCACGGACCTTGTCGATTATGTCATCAAGTCGTATCATACCGATCAATATTGACCCCAGCCCTGAAAAAGCAAAAATCCCCGGCCCGTGGTCGAGCCAGGGGAGGGAGGTCATAGGCGGCAGGAGACCGACCGGTCCGGCTAGCTCCCTGCAGAATCCTCATCGGGATGCGCGCTTGCAAAGGAATCGTCGCTTTCACCTTCCTCGTGAAGACCCCCCTGCTCCTCAGCCTCCATAAGGGTGCGCTCCCTCAGGATCCTTTTGGCTTCCCTGATCCTGTTCATCTCTTCGTGAGTGGCCGGCACAACCTTCCCCTCGGCAATCTCCTTCAGAGCCAATACCACAGGTTTTGCCTGGTCCTCGCGCTGAGTCAGGGAGGATTCTCCTTCGTTGATCTCCTTGGCCCTCGCGACGGCCATCATGGTGAGTTGGAACCTGTTAGTGTAAGTATCCAGTGCGCTTTCCATGATTTTAAGTTTCATTAATACTCTTCTCCTGTTTCCTTTTCTGATGAACTGAAAGCCCTTTGCGGTTGCGGCACCTTTCGGCCCTTATTATGGATCGGACAGCGTCCACCGCATCTGTTATTTCCTCGTTGAGAACAGAATAATGGTATTCGTGAATGAAGGCAAGTTCTTGCCTGGCTGCTTCCAGCCTCCTGCTGATGTCCTGATCATTTTCAGTACCGCGCTCCCTCAAACGCCTCTCCTGCTCCTCATCACCAGGCGGCACGATAAATATCAGGATCGCTTCCTCTCTTCGTTCCTTTACCTGCAAGGCTCCCTGAACGTCAATGTCCAGAAGGACGTCGACCCCCTCTTTCGTCATCGAGTCAACAGTGGACCCTGAGGTCCCATAATAGTGGCCGTAAACCCGGGCCCACTCGAGGAACTGGCCAT
>Ga0209536_100001778_pt1 | contig 35375 bp, 26 predicted proteins | sample DeeMarSeWOR28_12_FD_187461 | JGI IMG/M metagenome (GOLD analysis project Ga0209536, IMG submission 187461) | Marine sediment microbial communities from White Oak River estuary, North Carolina - WOR-2-8_12 (SPAdes) (version 2) | ecosystem: Environmental > Aquatic > Marine > Intertidal zone >...
GCGGCGGTTCAGGACGCGCCGAGCCGACCGCGGATCGACGTAACGTTCGCCGACGCCCCGTCGCAACCGCTCCCCCCTCTCCCCGGTGCGCTCGACGGCGGCGTGCGCGCGGCCGATGGGACCATTCCCGTGCCCGATGTCGCGGGGCGCTCCGCACGCACCGCGATCCGCGACCTCCACCGCTTCGGCCTGCGGGTCGCGGAGGCGGGCGCGGGAGAAGTCGTCCGCACGATTCCCGCTGCGGGAACGAGGGTGATGGAGGGCGACACGATCCGCCTCCGATTCGCGAGGCCGTCGCATGAATGAGACGGCACTCACCCTGGCCGAGGTCGGGACGATCCTGCGTGAGACGGGGCTCCTGGTGGAAGCTCTCGGCGCGCAGGATGTCGTGCTTGGAGGCGTCTCGCAGGATTCGAGACAGGTCCGGCCCGGCGACCTCTTTCTCGCCTGGAAGGGCACGGAGGTCGATGCGCACCACTTCGTGCCGCAGGCCGCTCGACTCGGGGCGTCGGCCGCTGTGGTGGAGCACCCGGTCGAGGTGGACATCCCGCAGCTCGTGGTCCTCGACGGCCGCCGTGCGGGTGCGATCGCTGCCGACGCCGTCATGGGCTCGCCGAGTCGTGAGCTGCTCACGGTGGGCGTGACCGGCACCAACGGAAAGACGACCACCTCGCTGCTGGCTCGTCACCTGCTCACCGGCGACCGGCGGACCGCGGTGATCGGAACGTTGGGCTTCGTCGGCGACCGGGGAGTGAAGCCCGGGACGGAGGGGCTCACGACACCCGGGCCGGTTCAGGTGGCCGTCTGGCTCCGCGAGCTCGTCGACGGTGGCTATGCGGCGGTGGTGCTCGAGGCGTCCTCGCATGCCCTCGAGCAGTGCCGGCTCGACGGTATCTCCTTCGACATCGCCGTCTTCACGAATCTCACGCAGGACCACCTCGACTATCACGTCGACATGGAGGGGTACCGCGGGGCGAAGGCTCACCTCGTCGACCTGGTCACGCCCGACGGCACGGTGATCGTCAATGGAGGGGATCCGGCCTGGATCGACCTCGACGTGGGCGCCCGGGAGCGGGTGACGTTCTCCATCGACGGGCCGGCCGATCTGCGTGCGACGGAGCTGAAGCTCGACGACCTCGGCACGTCGTTCACGCTGCACGTCGACGGTGAGCGCTTTCTCGCGCGGAGCCCTCTCGTCGGCCGCTACAACGTCGAGAATGCGCTGGCAGCGATCGCGGTCGCGCGCGCGGCCGGCGTGGACGTGAGCAGCATCGTCGAGCGCCTCGCGACGACCCCGCCCGTCGCCGGGCGGCTGGAGATGGTCCGCACGGATCCATTCGCCGTGCTGATCGACTTCGCACACACGCCCGCAGCGCTCGAGAACGCCCTCGCCGCGGTTCGGCCGCTCACCACCGGTCGACTCATCGTGCTCTTCGGAGCCGGCGGCGACCGTGACGCGACGAAGCGGCGCCCCATGGCCGCGGCCGTGCGGAAGTACGCCGACGTGATCGTGCTCACGTCCGACAACCCGCGCACAGAGGATCCCGAGGCGATCATCGACGACCTCGCGGAAGGGCTTTCGGGAATGGACTTCGTCCGCGCGTCGGATCGTCGTGAGGCCATCCGGGCGGCGCTCTCGCTGGCACGGGCCGGGGACACCGTCGTTCTCGCGGGGAAGGGACACGAGCGCTATCAGGTCATCGGCACCGAGAAGCTCCCCTTCGACGAGAAGGCCATCGCCGAGGCGATCCTGAGCGACCTGGAGGCCGCGTGAGCGCGTTCTCCTGGACCGACCGCGAGGTGCGCCGGGCCCTGGGCCTGCGGCTCGAGCTGGCGGACCCGGGAGTCACGTACACCGGGGTCTCGACCGATTCGAGAACGATACGACCCGGTGAGCTCTACGTGGCGCTCGTCGGGGATCGGTTCGACGGTCACGACTTCGTCGCCCAGGCCCTCTCGAACGGAGCCCGGGGAGCGGTCGTCTCCCATCCGTTCGCCGGGGACGAGAGCACGCGGATCTATCCCGTCGAGGACACGCTGGTGGCCCTGGGGCGCCTGGCGGCGCTCCGCCGGGATCGACTTTCGGTGCCGGTCATCGGAATCACCGGGTCCGCCGGGAAGACCACGACGAAGGACATGGCCGCGGCTGTCCTGGGATCGAGGCTCCGGGTACATGCCACTCGGGGCAACCTGAACAACCGCGTGGGCATGCCGCTGACCCTGCTGGCCACGCCCGACGATGCCGAGGTCGTGGTGCTCGAGCTGGGTACCAACGAGCCCGGCGAGATCCGGACGCTCGCTCGGATCGCCCGCCCCGACGTTGCGGTGATCACCACGGTGGGAGAGAGCCACCTCGAGAAGCTCGGTTCGTTCGAGGGCGTGCTCGAGGAGAAGCTGGACATTCTCCGGCACGTGGCCGAGGGCGGCCGGTGCGTCGTGGCCGACGAGCCTCCGGTCCTCGCGGAGCGGGCCCGTGTGCTGTGCCCGCGTGTCCGCGTGGTGGGGTGGAGCGAGCGGGCGGATGCGGCGGATCGTCCTGACCACGCGGAGGTCGACGTCTTCGGCCGGTACACGTTCGAGTGGAAGGGGCAGCGGGCCGTCACGCCGATGGCCGGACGACACGCTGTGGCGAACGCCCTCCTCGCGCTCACCCTCGCCGACCTTCTCGGCGTGCCGGCCCGGGATGCGGTGCGTGGTCTTTCCGACACCGAGGCGAGCTCGATGCGCGGCGAGTTCCGGCGCATCGGTGCGATGACCGTCATCGTGGATTGCTACAACGCGAACCCACAGAGTGTCCGCGCCTCGATGGAGCTGCTCGCGGAGCAGATCACGTCGGCCCGAAAGGTGGTGGTTCTCGGGTCGATGCTCGAGCTCGGGGACCGCTCGGAAGAGCTTCACGAAGACGTGCTTCGCGACGTTCTGACGCACGACGTGGCGATCGTGGTAGCCACGGGTGCGTTCGCCGCGGCGGGGGCCCGGCACGCCGACGAGCGCCTGATCGTTTCCGAGGGCTGGCGCGAGGCCTATCCGGAGCTCCGCGAGCGCCTGCTCGGTGACGAAATCGTCCTGCTGAAGGCGTCGAGGGGCATCGCGCTGGAGGGCATGCTTCCGCTCCTCGAGTCGGATTTCGGCTCCGACGGGGCGGGGGGGACGGTGGACGCCGACATCGTTCGTCGGGCGGTGGAGGTCTGATGCTGTACCACCTCCTGCCCGGCCTGACGGAGATCCACCAGATCTTCAACGTCTTCGTCTATATCTCCTTCCGCACGGCCGGGGCGGTGGTCACGTCGCTGCTGATCGCCTTCGGGTTCGGTCCGATCGTGGTTCGCCGTCTGCGGTCGGCCAACGTGGGCCAGGTCGTCCGGGATGTCGGGCCGGAGACGCACCTCTCCAAGTCGGGGACGCCGACCATGGGGGGGCTCATCATCATCGTGGCGGCCACGGCCTCGACACTTCTCTGGGCCCGCCTGGACAACTGGTACACCATCCTCGCCGTGGTATCCCTCCTCTGGATGGGCGCCATCGGCTTCCTGGACGACTACCTGAAGGTCGTTCAGGGGAAGACGCGTGGTCTCGTCGCGATCTACAAGATGATCGGCCAGTGGACGTTCGGGCTCGCCCTCGGCGTCTTCCTGCTCGCCAACCCGATCTCCACACACCCGACCACCTGGACGTCGGTTCCGTTCTTCGCCGACTACGCGGCGGCGTTTTCCGCTCCGGTGTTCGTGCTCTTCACGGGGATCGTGGTTTCCGGGTCGTCGAACGCCGTGAACCTCACGGACGGGCTCGACGGCCTCGCGGCCGGTCTCACGGCGATCGCCGCCGCGACGATGGGCGTGTTCGCCTACGTCGCGGGACGCACCGACATGAGCCGGTACCTCGGATTCTTCTACCTCGAGGGCGCCGGCGAGCTCACGATCTTCGCCTTCGCGCTCGCCGGCGGTGCGCTCGGCTTCCTGTGGTTCAACGCGCACCCGGCCGAGGTGTTCATGGGCGACACCGGGTCCCTGGCGCTGGGCGGCGCGCTCGGCGTGATGGCGATCCTGCTCAAGGCGGAGTTCCTGCTGGTCATCGTGGGGGGCGTGTTCGTGCTCGAAACGCTGTCGGTGATCGCGCAGCGCGGGTGGTTCAAGTACACGAAGCAACGGTTCGGTGAGGGACGGCGCGTATTCAGGATGGCGCCCGTCCATCACCACTTCGAGAAGCTCGGATGGTCCGAGCCCAAGGTCGTGATCCGCTTCTGGATCCTCGGGGTGCTGTTCGCGATGGTCGCGTTCAGCACGCTCAAGATCCGGTGAGCGGATATGACGCGATCGGTCGGCTCGGCACACGGTTCGGATGGAACTGAACGGAGTCACGGTGGCCGTGATCGGTATCGGAGCGAGCGGGTCCGCCGCCGCCCGACTGGCCGCTGAACAAGGGGGAGACGTCTATGTCTCGGATTCGCGTACGGACGAAGCAGCTACAGCTCATGGAGCACTCCTGGGAGATGCCGGGATCTCCGTCGAGCTGGGAAGACACGACATCGAACGAATTGCCGGCGCCGACATCGTCGTGGCCAGCCCGGGAATCCCTCCGGATGCTCCCGTCCTCCGCGCCCTCTCGGAGCGCGGAGTTCGATGGATCTCCGAGCCCGAGCTTGCCGCACGGTTCCTCCCTGGTGCACTGATCGCGATCACCGGCACGAATGGGAAGACGACCACCACCCTTCTGGTCGACCACCTGCTGCGGGCGTCGGGCATTCGCTCGGCCGCGGGTGGCAACGTGGGCGGCGGACTCGCTCCGGCCGCCTCGGACCTCGCACGGTCCGGCGATCCCTACGACTGGGTGGTGCTCGAGATGAGCTCCTTCCAGCTGGCGGCGATCGACACGTTTCGACCGGACATCGGGGTGGTGACGAACCTGTCTCCCGATCACCTCGATCGGTACGACACCGTCGAGGCGTACTACGCCGACAAGGCCCGCCTCTTCCAGAACGCCGATGACGACAGCGTGTGGGTCCTGCCCCATGCCGACGAGGAGGTCGCGGCGCTTGCCGGCGACGCGCCCGGACGGCGCTACACGTTCGGGGACGCCGGCAGTCACGCGTTCGTCGACGGCGAAGAGCTGGTCGTGCGGCCCTTCGGCGAGATCGAGCGGCTCCTTCCGGTGCGGGACCTTCCGCTGCTCGGCGCACACAACGTGACGAACGCGCTCGCCGCGGCGCTGGTGGCGCGGCTCGCGGGCGCACAGTCCGGCGGCATCGCGGCCGGACTCGGGTCCGCTCGCGCTCTTCCTCATCGTCTCGAGCCGATCCGGGACGAGGGGGGCGTGCTCTGGGTCAACGATTCGAAGGCCACCAACGTGGCCGCGACGCGCAGCGCCCTCCGGAGCCTCACCCGACCCGTGGTCCTCCTCCTCGGGGGCAAGGACAAGGGGGAGGATTTCACGCCTCTGGCTTCGGCCGTGCGAGATGGCGTCGTGCACGTGATCGCGTACGGCGCCGTGGCTGCTCGCGCTGCCGACGAGCTGCGCGCCGCGATCCGTCCGGGCGCCCCGGGCCGGGGCGGCGGACCCGCGCCCGAGATCGAGGTCGTGGAGGGTTCGATGGACGCCGTCGTGTCCCGCGCGGCGGAGGTCGCACGCCCGGGAGACGTCGTGCTGCTGTCTCCGGCCTGTTCGAGCTTCGACATGTACGCGAGCTACGAGCGGCGCGGCGAGCACTTCACCGAGCTGGCGCGGAGGGTGGCGTGACGGCGCGACCGGTCGATATCGCTCCTCTCGGCCCGGTTCGGCTGCCGGACTCTGGCCTGGGACGCGGCTGGGAGGCGGCCGCGATGATGGGCCTGACCCTGCTCATTCTCTCGTTCGGGCTGGTCACGCTCTACAGTGCGTCCTCGGTGTACGCTCTGCGGCAGGACCTGCCGGACACCTTCTTCGCCATGCGTCAGGCGGCCGGCGCGGGCTTCGGCCTCGCCCTGCTCCTCGTGTGTGCGCTGATGCCGTACCGCTGGTGGTCCGCTCTGGCGTGGCCGCTCGTCGCCGTGACCAGCGTTCTGCTGCTGCTCTGCGTCCTTCCCTGGACGTACTCGATCGCTCCGGAGATCAAGGGCGCACGTCGATGGCTGAACCTGGGGGTGACGTTCCAGCCTTCGGAGATCGCCAAGATCACGATCGTCATCTGGACGGCGGCCCTCGCGGTGAGGAAGGTCCCGTACTTCGGCTCGCTGCGTCGAGGCCTGCTGCCCTTCATCGTGGTCTGGGCGGTGATCGTCGGCCTCGTGATGGCGGGTCCGGACCTGTCCACCGCCATGGTGCTGGCGCTGCTCGGTGTCGTCGTGGTCTTCGCGGCGGGGGCACGGATCGGACACTTCGTCTTCCTCGGGCTGCTCGTGTCCCCGCTCATCCTCCTGCAGCTTCGCGTCGGCTTCCGTATGGAGCGGCTCAAGAGCTTCCTCGATCCGCTCGCGGATCCCTCGGGGGGCGGCTATCAGGTCAAGCAGTCCCTCGTCGCGTTCGGATCGGGAGGCGTCGGCGGCGTCGGGATCGGGGAAGGGCGGCAGAAGTACGGATTCCTGCCGGAGTCCCACAACGACTTCATCTTCGCCATGATCGGAGAGGAGTGGGGTCTCATCGGAGTCCTCGTCCTCATCTCCCTCTACACGGCCGTCATCCTCGTCGGGTTCCGGATCGCCGCACGCGCCCCGGACCTCTTCGGCGAGCTCGTGGCCATCGGCTTCACCAGCCTGCTCGCAGTACAGGCCGTACTGCACATGGCGGTGGGCCTCGCGCTGGCGCCTGCCACGGGTCTGGCTCTTCCCCTCGTCTCGTACGGACGCTCGAACCTCGTGGTGACCCTGGTCGCCCTCGGCATTCTGATCTCCGTAGCTCGGGCGGCCCCGGGCGGGAAGGCGGCCCGTGCCTAGGCGTCCGGTCGTGGTGATCTCGGGAGGCGGCACGGGCGGGCACCTGTACCCGGCCCTCGCGATCGCTGGCGGGATCCGCGCCGTGCGCCCCGACGTGCGTGTGGTCTTCGTCGGTGCCCGACGAGGCCTCGAAGCCCGGGTTCTTCCCGAGCGCGACGAGGAGCACATCCTCCTGCCCGTGTACGGAATCGACCGCAGCCGGCCGGCATCGCTCGTGAAGGCACTCGGCGGTCTCGCCGTCGGGCTCGGGCGGGTCGCCGGAGCCTTCACCGCCCTGCGCCCCGATGTCGTCGTCGTCACGGGGGGGTATGCGGGTGCCGCCGCCGGCATCGCCGCCGGGCTGATGGGCATCCCTCTGGTGCTGCAGGAGCAGAACTCCTTTCCCGGCGCCGTGACGCGACTGCTCACGCGCTTCGCGCTGCGCGTGCACGTGGCCTACCCGGAGGCGATCGGCCGTCTCCCCGTGGGCATGTCCCGGTGCGTGGTGAGCGGAAACCCCGTGCGGCCCAGCTCCGACATGGACCGGCCGACCGCGCGTCGGGCGTTCGGTGTTCCCGAAGACGTGACGCTGACGTTCGTGACCGGTGGTAGTCAAGGGTCACGGGCGCTCAACCGCGGGGTGACCGAATACGTGGAGGGGGTGTCTCGTGGCGAGCTGGCCCGGCCGCGGCTGCTTCACCTCCTCTGGTCCACCGGTCGCGCTCATTACGAGGAGGTCCGGGCGTCCATCGAGGCCGCGGACGCTCCCGAGTGGGTCCACGCGCTACCCTACGTCGACGACATGCCGCGTGCCCTCGCGGCCGCCGACTTCGCGCTGAGCAGGGCGGGAGCGATGACGATCGCCGAGTTCCTCAACGAAGGGCTTCCGGCGATCCTGGTCCCCCTCCCGACGGCGGCCGAGGGGCATCAGATGCACAACGCGCGCGCCCTGGAGCAGGCCGGTGCCGCGCGCGTCCTCCCGGAGTCGGAGCTCACCGCCGCGCGGCTCGCCAAGGAGCTGGCGGCCGTCGCCGGCGACCCGGATACGCTCGGCCGAATGCGCAAGGCCGCCGAGGAACGCGGCCGACCGGACGCCACGCGGGAGATCGCGAGGGACGTCGCGACGTTCCTTCCCCCGGTCCGGAGGGCCGCATGAGCGAGCGTGTCGACCTGCGCCTTCTCGCAGAGACTCGGCCCGTCCACTTCATGGGCGTCGGTGGAGCCGGGATGTACCCGCTGGCCGAGCTGCTCCTGCGGAGCGGTGGGAAAGTGAGCGGGTGCGATCTGAAGGACAGCCAGGCCCTTCGCAGCCTCGGGGAGCTCGGTGGATCCGTGGCGGTGGGTCATCACCCCGATCACGTCCGCGACGCCTCGGCGCTCGTCGTGACCGCCGCCGTGCCCGGGCATCACCCGGAGCTCGAAGCGGCCCGGAGTGCCGGCATTCCGGTCCTCAAGCGAGCCGAGGCGCTGGGCGCCTGGGTCGCCGGAGGGACGGTCGTCGGGATCGCGGGCACACACGGGAAGACCACGACTACGGCGATGGCCACGGACATGCTCGCCGCGGCGGGGATGGACCCGACGGGGCTCGTCGGCGGCCGGGTCACCGCATGGGGCGGCCACCTGCGCTTCGGCTCTCAGGACCTCTTCGTGGTGGAGGCGGACGAGTATGACCGCTCGTTCCTGACCCTCGCTCCCGACGTTGCGGTCGTCACGAATCTCGAGGCAGACCACCTCGACATCTACGGAGACCTCGACGGCGTTCGCCGGAGCTTCCTCGATTTCCTTGCCGGGGTCCGGGGAAATGGCCGCGTCGTCGTCTGCGCGGACGACCACGGCGCCTCTTCACTCCTGCCCGTGATCGGCCCCTCCGGGTACACGTACGGCACGTCGGCGGGATCGATGCTGCGCGCGACGGGCCTTCGGGTCGATGCGGGCGTCACCCGTGCCGCCGTTTGGGAAGAGGGTCACAACGTGGGCGAGGTCTCACTCCGCCTGGGTGGGCGGCACAACCTCCTCAACGCGCTCGGTGCGTCGGCCGCCGCGCGCGCGCTCGGTGCCGACTGGTCGGCGATCTTCGCGGCCCTGGCCGACTTCACGGGCGTGGGGCGGCGTTTCCAGCGGGTCGGCGAGGTCGAGGGTGTGCTCGTGATCGACGACTACGCGCATCACCCGACCGAGGTCGCGGCGGCGATCCAGGCGGCACGCACGATCCACGAGGGCCGACGCCTGGTGGCCGTCTTCCAGCCTCACCTCTTCTCCCGGACGCGCGACTTCGCGCGCGGGTTCGGCGAGTCGCTCGCGGTCGCCGATGCCGTGGTGGTGACCGACGTCTTCCCGGCTCGTGAGGATCCGATCCCCGGGATTACCGGCCGGACGATCTTCGACGCCGTGAAGTCCGCCGGAGGTCGCGACGTGATGTACGTCGAGGCGCTGAGCGACGTGGTCGGGGCCCTTCGCGAGCGGCTGCGGGAGGGTGACGTGGTCCTCACGCTCGGAGCGGGTTCGATCGAGACCGTGGGGCCCGAGCTGATCGCGTCGCTGAAGGAGGCGGTCCATGCGTAGTCAGCTGAACGTCCTCCTGGCGACGCTGGCGTTCGGGGCGATCGTGGCCTGGGGCCCCCGGGGGATCGATGCGATGGCCGAGATGCAGACGTTCCGGATCGATCGAGTCGACGTGGCCGGCGCCCGGTACCTGACGAAGGATTCGATCGTCGCCCAGATGCGACTCGGACCGCATGCGTCCGTATGGGGCGACCGGGAGGTCTGGGTCGAGCGACTCACGCGGCATCCGCTGATCCGGCGAGCCGAAGTGCGACGCAGGCTTCCGGACGGCCTTCGCATCGAGATCGAGGAGCGTGTGCCGGTCGCCCTCGCCGCGACCCCCACGCTCGAGCCGGTGGACGGTGAGGGGGTTCGCCTCCCCATCGATCCCACGCGGTACCCGCTCGACCTGCCGATCGTCGCCGCGGAGCGCCTCCCGCCCGTCGACGCGGCCGTGTTTCCCGAAGAGGTGCGGAGCCTGGCTGCCGAAGTGGCGCACCTGGAGGCGACGGACAGCGACCTGGCCCGTCGCATCTCCAGCGTGCGCAGGGCGCGGGACGGCTCCGTCGTCGTGCGGCTGGTGACGCCCGAGGTGGAGATCGTGCTTCCCCCGGGGACCGCGCTCGGCCGCCTTCGCGACGCCCAGATGGCGCTCGCGCATGCCATTTCGGTCGACCCCGGCCGCGTTCCTTCCGTCGTCGACCTCAGATTCGCGGGCCAGGTCGTGGTCCGCCGTGACCGCTAGAGAGGCAGGCTCCATGCGCTCGAACCTCATCGCCGGACTCGACATCGGAACCGCGAAGACGTGCGCCGTGATCGGGGAGCTGTCCGGCGACGAACGACGCCCGGGGCTGACGATCCTCGGCGTGGGGCAGGCGCCTACGGGTGGGCTGCGCGGCGATATGGTCACGAACATCGACGAGATGACCGAGTCGGTGCGGGCGGCGATGAGCGAGGCCGAGCTCATGGCCGGCGTCGGCGTGGATCGCGTGTACGCCGGCATCGGCGGCAACCATGTCCGTGCGACCAGCTCCATGGGGGTGGTCGCGGTCACGGAGGACGAGGTGACCCGTGACGACGTGGAGCGGGTGCACATCGTGGCTCGCGCGGTCGCCCTCCCCCCCGATCGCGAGATGGTACACGCGATCCCGCAGGAGTATCGCGTCGACCACCAGCACGGTATCAAGGATCCGCTCGGCATGGCCGGGGTCCGGCTCGAGGCCGAGGTCTTCCTCGTGACGTGCGAGATCACCGCCTCGGCGAACATCACGAAAGCGGTGAACCGCGCCGGGTACAGGGTTCAGGAGCTCGTGCTGGAGCCGCTCGCCGGCGCCCGAGCGGTCCTGACGGAAGACGAGAAGGAAGTCGGCGTGGCGATGGTCGAGATCGGTGCCGCTACGACCGACGTCGCGGCCTTTTACGAGGGCAAAATCCACCACGTGGCGATCCTGCCCTTCGGGGGCGACACGCTCACCGCAGATCTGATGCGCGGCCTCGCCGTGCCCTACCGCGAGGCGCAGCTGGCCAAGGAACGGCACGCCCACGCGTTCGCCCAGATGGTCGATCCACGGGAGACCGTGGACCTCCCCGGTCCGGCCCCCGGACAACTTCGCTCTGTCGCATGCGAGCTGATTGCACACATCGTAGAGCAGAGGCTCGATGAAATGTTCGGCATCGTACAGGGAGAACTCCAGGACCATGACGTGCTCGACAAGCTCGGGGCCGGCGTCGTGCTGACGGGGGGCAGCGCCGCAATCCCGGGAGTGGTCGAGCTCGCGCAGCAGATCTTCGCGTCACCCGTTCGCCTCGGCGTGCCGAGCGAAGGGCTCGGCGGTCTCGCCGACACGGTGCGCCGGCCGCGTTTCGCGGTCGGTACCGGGCTGGCGCTCTGGGGCGCGGATCGCTTTGCCGAGACCGGCAGGGGAGCATCGACACGCACGTCGGGCTTCGTCACGAAGCTCGGTACGTGGCTCAAGGAATTCTTCTAGACCTCTTTTCACCACATCTCCGCCAGGGAGGAGACATGATGATCTTCGAATTCGAAGAAACCCCGATCGCCAACGCCCGCATGAAGGTGGTGGGCGTCGGCGGTGCCGGGGGCAACGCCGTGAACCGCATGATCGACGAGGAGCTGGAGGGCGTCGAGTTCATCTCCATGAACACGGACGGTCAGGCCCTCAAGAGCTCGCAGGCCCAGGTGACCCTCCAGATCGGAAAGAAGCTGACCCGGGGGCTCGGCGCGGGAGCGCGGCCCGAAGTCGGTCGTCAGGCGCTGGCCGAGAGCGAGGAGGAAGTCCGCCGTGCGCTCGAAGGCGCGGACCTCGTCTTCGTCACGGCCGGCATGGGCGGCGGGACCGGGACCGGTGCGGCGCCGCTCGTGGCGCAGATCGCGCGTGACATGGGCGCCCTCACCATCGGCGTGGTGACGAGGCCCTTCTCCTTCGAGGGGAAGAAGCGCGAGCGCCAGGCGATGCAGGGACTGGCCGAGTTGCGCCGGGCCGTGGACACGGTCATCGTCGTGCCGAACGACCGGCTCCTCGCCGTCGTGCCCAAGGGCACGTCGTTCAAGGACGCGCTCAAGAAGGCCGACGAGGTGCTTCTTCACGCGACGCAGGGCATCTCCGACCTCATCCGCGTCACCGGTGAGATCAACGTCGACTTCGCCGACGTGCGGACCGTCATGGCAGCGCGTGGGCCGGCGCTGATGGGCTCCGGCTTCGGCGAAGGAGACAACCGGGCGCAGGAAGCGGCTCAGGAAGCCATCTCGTCTCCGCTGCTCGACGACGTGTCGATCTCCGGTGCCCGTGGCGTGCTGATCAACATCACCGGTGGAATGGATCTCGCGATCGACGAGGTGATGACCATCTCGTCGCTCATTCAGGAAGAAGCGGGCGACGAGGCCGAGATCATCTTCGGGGCCGTGCACGATCCGGTGCTGGAGAACCAGGTACGCGTGACCGTCATCGCCACGGGATTCGACTCGGAGGCGGACGAGGACGTGATCCGGGGCGACTTCCGGCGGAGCCGCGCTCGGGTCCAGGTGCCGGTCGAGGATCTCACGCCGGTGGCGGCCGAGGCGCCGATCGATCAGCCGGCCGCTCAGCCACAGCCGCGAGAGGTCGTCGCGCAGGAACAGGAGGTCCGGCTGGCGGCCGCTGGTGGCGGGCGGGGCGAGCCGGTGCTGCCGCTCGCTCGGTTCCCCGAGAGGACGATCTCCCGCGACCAGATCGAGGGCCTTGATATTCCGACCTTCATTCGCCGTCAGATGGACTAGACGTCATCGCGGCATGGATCGGAGCAACGGAAGGACCTGGTGTCGTGACCCCCTCCGGGGTCCCCACTTCCCTGGTCGGGCCTGAGGCCCAGGGGATTCCGGAGCGGGGTCTCGGTCGCCATCTGTTTCGTCGCACCGACTCTGCATAGTTTTCTCGAATGTCCACCAAAATGCGGTCTACGAACCTGCGTCGACTCGGAGGCGTCGTTCTCGCGGCGTCCCTGATGTCGTCCTGCACGCGCGAAACGCCCGACATCGGGCGGCTCTCGGCGATCCAGGTTCCGCCGGCCGAACGCGTGGAGATCTTCTCGCTCGGTCGCGGGCAGACGTTCGGTGGACTTCTCTGGGACGTCATCGACGCCAACGAGCAGTCGGAGCTGCTGCTGGCTTTCCAGGAGCATGCCAGCCCGAGGCGCCTTCGGCAGGGGACCGAGATCACGCTCCGCTACCCCCGTGAAGGGATGGATCTACGAGGGGTCGACGTCGCGGTCAGCCCGGACGAGACGGTCCGCATCGACCGTGACGTGCTGGGCTGGAGGTCGCAGCTCATCGAGACGCCGGTCTACGTGGACACCATCTTCGCCACCGGGGAGATCGAGAGCGTCTTCTGGAGCGCGGTGGTCGAGAACCCCGAGCTGGCCGGTCTGACCTTCGAGGACCGCAACCGCCTGATCGATCATCTCGATCGCGTGTTCCAGTGGCAGGTGGACTTCTCCCGCCAGATCAGGGTCGGGGACACGTACCGCTTCGTGTTCGAGCGGGAAGTGCGTCCTGATGGGTCGATGCGCGCGGGGCGCCTGCTCGCGGCAGAGTTCGTGAACAGCGGGACGCCGTATCACGCGGTGTACTTCGATCCGAACGGAGACGGCGAGGGATCGTATTTCGATCTGGAAGGAGAGTCGGTGCGGCGGGCGTTCCTGCTCAAGCCGCTCTCGTATCGCCGCATCTCCGGTCGCTACTCGCCGGGACGCCGTCACCCGATCCTCAACACCATTCGGGCGCATCGCGGCGTCGACTACGCGGCGGACTCCGGGACTCCGATCATGGCGACGTCCGACGGCGTCGTCATTCACCGGTCGCCGAAGGGCAGCTTCGGGAATACGGTCGAGATCCGGCATCCGAACGGTTTCGTGACGCGGTACGCACACCTGCGCTCGTTCCGCTCCGGCGTCAACGTGGGGACGCGGGTCAAGCAGGGCGATGTGATCGGATACGTCGGGATGACCGGACTCGCGACGGGGCCGCACCTCCACTACGAGATGATGCGGAGCGGGCGCCACATGGATCCGCTTTCCGTCGACCTCCCTGCCGGCGATCCGGTTCCTTCGGACGATCGGGACCGCTGGCGCTCGGAGATGACCTCGCGCGTCTCGTTGCTGGAGTCGATCCCCAGAGCTGGCCCGATCCGGACATTCACGGCACTGGCGGAGCAGGCGGTGGACGAACAGCCGCCGGCCGGAGGCTCGCAGTAGGCCGCTCGGTGCCGCGCCTCACCTGATGCGCCCGCTCCTCTTCGTCGCGCTCGCCTCGCTTCTTACGGCGTACGCGTTCTGGGTCTACCTGCGCGTGGAGCTTCCCGTGCCCGTGGCACGGAGACTCGCGGTGGTTCGAGCGGCGGCCCTCGTCGTGGTGCTGTTGCTCCTTTTCGACCCGCGCCTGCCGGGTGCCGACGCGGGCGGCGCTCCGTCTCGCTGGGTGTTGCTCGACGCGTCCGTCAGCATGTCGGCCGTGGACGAGGACGGCCGGACCGCCTGGTCCCGTGCCTCGGAGCGTGCGCAGGAGCTCGAGTCCGACGGATGGAGCATCGTCCGATTCGGTGGCGAGCGCCTCGACCTCGGTACCGGATCCGACGTCGGGCCCGTGGTCCCGACTTCACGCCTCCTCCCTGCGCTCGAGGCTGCCGCGGAGTCGGGAGCGCGGGAGGTTCGTGTGCTCTCGGACCTGCGCTTCGAAGACGCCGTCGCGCTGCGTGCGGCGGCGGAGCGTCTGCCCCTGGAGGTCGCGTTCGAGCCCTTCGAGGGTGCACCGGCGAATCGGGGGATCGGGCGCTTCGAGGTGCCCGACATGCCGACGCCGGATGAGGAGGCGCTGGCCCGGATAGAAGTTATCGGCGGTGCGCCGGGTGACTCGATCGACGTCGAGATCCTCGAAGAGGGTGCGCAGGTCGCGACGGTTCGGGTGGCCGCGCCGTCGCCCGGGTTGCGCGCGGTGGCGGAGGCGACGCTTCCGCCTCCCGCGGCGAGCGGCAGGGTCCGCTACACCGCGCGGGTCGGAGGCAGTCCGGAAAGCTCCTCCGGGGCGCCGGGGCCGGGCGACGGCTTCGCGGCGGACGACGAGTTCGTGACGTACACGAACGTGGGCTTCGAAGGCGGAGGGCTGGTCCTGGTCTCGTTCCGGCCGGACTGGGAGCCGCGCCACCTTCTCCCTGTGCTCGAGGACGTCACCGGTCTCTCCGGTGCCGGATACCTCCGTGCGGGACCTGACCGCTACGTGCGCTCGGGCCGGGCGGCCAACCGGGGCGCTCCGGTCGATTCGGCGACCGTGCGTCGAGCGGCGGGGGAGGCAGCGCTGCTCGTGCTGCACGGGCTGGGGGCGGAGGCGGAGCCCTGGGTCACGCCGCTGTTGGCGTCCGGAGGACGCGTCCTCGTGATTCCGAGCGACGTCCGGGGAGCCGCGGCTGCCGGCGTGACGGTCGCTCCGGCGCGGGAAGGCGAGTGGTACGCCTCACCGGACGTTCCGACGTCGCCGATCGCCGGCGCCCTGACAGGCGTCGAGCTGCAGGGCCTGCCACCCCTGAGGAACGTCATGGTGGCCGATGCGCCGAACCCGCAGCCGGTCCTGCAGCTCCAGCTGCGGGGTGCCGGAGCCCCGGAAAACGCGTTTCACCTGGTCGGCGAAGACGGGGCGCGCAGGGTCGTGGCCCTGTCTTCGGGATACTGGCGATGGGCGGCGCGGGACGAGGGTCGAATCGCATACCGGAGCCTGTGGTCGGGCCTCGCCGGGTGGCTGCTCGCGGGGGAGCGTGTGGCGGCAGCCGAACCCCGCCCGGCTTCCTGGACCGTGCCGTCGGATCAGCCCGTGCCGTGGGTGCTTCCGAACGACTCCGCGTCGTATCGTGTGTCGATCTCGGCGGACGGGGCGACCGCGGTCGATACACTGCTGGGCGGCGGAACGGGGGCGACGACGGCGAGTCTGCCCCCCGACACGTACACGTACCAGGTCCTCGGAGCGGCGGGAGACACCGTGGGCACAGGCCGTTTCGACGTCGTCACCTCGACGCTCGACATGCTGCCTGCCGTGGCGGATCCGCTGGAGATGGCACCTCCGACCGGAACGGTGGTACCGCTGGAGGCGTCGGGGCGTCCGCTGCGCACGTCTCCCCTGCCATATTTGCTCGTCATTGCGCTCCTGTGTGGCGAGTGGATCGTTCGTCGTCGAAGCGGGCTCCGCTGATCGGACCGCGACGCGAGCCACCCGTGGCGGTCGACGAACGGGAGCCACCGCCGAAACGACCTCTGTAATGGCCCGTCTGTTCAAGAAGAAGCCGGAGCGAAAGAAGGGACTCTGGAAGCGCGTCGTCGACCTCGCGCTTACCGACGTTCGCGTCGTGGCAGGAGGTATCGACAGTGCCTCGCTCGAGGAGCTGGAGGAGCGCCTGCTCGCGGCCGACTTCGGGGTCCCTGCCACCTTGAGGCTCACGGATTCCGCCGAGGAGGCGCTTCGGCGCGGCAAGGCCCGTGGGGCCGCCGACCTGGCAACCGTTCTTCGGTCGGAGATCGAGGAAATCCTCGCCGACGGCACCGGCGCCGAGCTCTCCGCCGCGGAGGAAGGCCCCACCGTGTATCTCATGGTGGGCGTGAACGGAGTCGGAAAGACGACCTCGGTCGCCAAGCTCGCGCACTATCTGGTGCAGGAAGGGAACTCGGTCATGGTCGCCGCCGCCGACACGTACCGGGCCGGGGCGGTGGCGCAGCTCGAGATGTGGGCCGACCGAATCGGTGCGGACTTCCTGCGCGGCCAGCAGGGCGGCGATCCGGCCGCGGTCGCGTACGACGCGCTCGACGCAGCGGTGGCACGCGGGACCGATGTGGTGCTCGTCGATACGGCGGGGCGCCTGCACACGAATCGCGGACTCATGGAGGAATTGTCCAAGATCGACCGGGTGGTCCGCCGACGCATCGAGGGGGCTCCGCACGAGACGCTGATGGTGCTGGACGCGACCGTCGGGCAGAACGCCGTGCGCCAGGTCGAGGCCTTCTCGAAGGCGGTCGAGCTGAGCGGGATCGTGCTCGCCAAGATGGACTCGTCCGCTCGGGGAGGGATCGTCGTGGCCCTCCGGGAGCAGTTCGGGCTTCCGGTCAAGCTGGTGGGGACCGGCGAGGGGCTCGACGATCTCGAGAGCTTCGACGTCGAGGCCTTCATCGACGCAGTCCTGGGCAGTTGAGCTACTCGCAGCTCGATCGGCCGGTTCAGTTTCTCAAAGGCGTCGGACCCAAGCGCGCCGACGCGTTTCTGAAGCTCGGGATCACGACCGCGCGGGATCTCCTCTATCACGTTCCGCGCCGGTACGACGACGCCTCCACGGTCGAGCCGATCGGGCGCCTGCAGGTGGGGATGGATGCGAGCGCGATCGGCCGAGTACGGAGCAAAGGTGTGATTCCGACCCGTCGGGGGCTGAGGATCTTCCAGGCCGTCCTCGAGGACGACAGCGGCATGATCACGGTCGCCTGGCCGGGTCAGCCGTGGCTGGACCGGAAGCTCAGAGAGGGCGACACGCTCCTCGTCACGGGGAAGGTGAGGTTCTTCCACGGGCGGCAGATCCAGCCGCGGGAGTACACGGTTCTCGCCCGGGCTTCCGAGCGGGGCCGTGGCGCAGGCGAGGCATCGGACACCGGAGATCCCGAGCGAGGCATGGTGTTCGTGACGTATCCGGCGACCGAGGATCTCCCGCAGTGGGTGCTGCGTGGCATCTTCGACAAGAACCTCGATGCGCTTCTCTCCTGGGCCGATGACGACGAGTACCTGGATCCGGGCACGCGTGGGCGACTCGGTCTTCCCGGCCTCGGAGAGGCGCTGACGCTCCTGCATCGCCCCTCCAGCCCCTACGACGCGGAGCACGGGCGACGCCGACTGGCTTTCGACGAGCTCTTCTTCCTGCAGCTGGTCCAGGCCCAGGCGCGTCGAAAGGCGACCGCGCTGAAGCCGGGCATCGCGCACCGCCGCACCAACGAGTTCATTCGTCCGCTCCACGAGTCTCTGCCCTTCACGCTGACGGGTGCCCAGGCGAGGGCGTTGCGGGAGATCTACGCCGACATGCAGTCGGAGCACCGGATGAACCGGCTCCTTCAGGGGGACGTGGGCTCCGGCAAGACGGCCGTCGCCGTGTTCGCGATGCTGCTGGCCGTGGAGGGAGGCACCCAGGCCGTGCTGATGGCCCCCACGGAAATCCTGGCCGAGCAGCACGCTCGCGGGATCCGCTCGCTCCTGGCACCGCTGGGACTCGAGGTGCAGCTGCTGACCGGCCGTCTCGGAGCGGCGGAGCGGCGCGACGCCCTAGAGGCCATCGCTTCGGGCGCGGCGCCCATCGTGGTCGGAACGCACGCGCTCATCCAGGAAGCGGTCCGGTACCGGGAGCTCGGCCTCGTGGTCATCGACGAGCAGCACCGCTTCGGTGTCCGTCAGCGCATGGCTCTGCTCGAGCGTGACGACGGCCGGCCCGACGTGCTCGTGATGTCCGCGACGCCGATCCCCCGCTCGCTCGCCATGGCGCTCTACGGCGATCTGGACATCAGCGTGCTCGACGAGATGCCGCCGGGGCGCACGCCTGTGAAGACCGCGCTCCGCGCCCCGTCGGCGCGAGACTCCGTATACACCTTCATGCGGGAGCGCATGGCGGCGGGAGGGCAGGCCTACGTCGTCTACCCGCTCGTGGAGGAGTCGGAGAAGATCGACCTCCTCTCGGCGACCCAGGAGTACGAGCGCCTCCGCTCCGGTCCGTTTGCCGACCTCCGAGTGGGTCTTCTGCACGGGCAGCTGAAAGGGGCCGAAAAGGACGCCGTGATGCGCGCCTTCTCCGACGGAGACCTGGACGTCCTCGTTGCGACGACGGTGGTCGAGGTCGGCGTCGACGTGCCCAACGCGAGTGTCATGGTGATCGAGCACGCCGAACGGTTCGGCCTGTCCCAGCTCCACCAGCTGCGAGGCCGCGTGGGCCGCGGCGCGGTCGAAAGCCACTGCGTGCTGATCGCCGATCCGGGCGACGATGCCCTGGAGCGGCTTCGCGTGTTCCGTGACACCACCGACGGCTTCGAGATCGCGCGTGCCGACCTGCGGATCCGTGGTCAGGGTGATCTGTTCGGGAGTCGGCAGCACGGACGCGACGCCATGCTCCGTTTCGCCGATCTCCTGGCCGACGAGGACCTCCTGATCTCGGCCCAGCGGGACGCTCGGGCACTGATCGCCGCGGACCCCGAGCTCGCCCAGCCCGAGCATCGGCCCGTCCTGGACCACCTGCAGGCGCGCTACCGCCACCGTCTGGCCATGTACGGCGTGGGCTGACGGTTCCCATCCACGCTGCTTCTGTGCATTCTCCTGCCGGTCGAGCGGGCGCCGCACGGTGTCCGGCATGGAAGAGCAGGCGCGCACGGGTGACGCCGACGCGCTTCGAACGGATCGGAAGTCATCAATGGTCGAAATCAGGGATCTGGGCGCGCACGTCGGCGAGACCGTCTCCGTAACGGGGTGGGTGGAAGCGACCCGCGGGCACGGCAAGGTGGCGTTCACGGTCGTGCGGGACGGCACCGGCCTCCTGCAGGGCGTGCTCGTCAAGAGTCAGGTCGACGAGGAGGTCTGGGCTCTGCAACAGTCGCTGACGCAGGAGTCGGTCGTCACGCTCACGGGCGAGGTGAAGGAGGACGCGCGGGCTCCGGGTGGGTACGAGCTCGGCGTGGCGGGCGTGGAGCTGGTGTCCGCGGCCGAGGAGTACCCGATCCAGCCGAAGGAGCACGGCATCGACTTCCTGCTCGATCACCGTCACCTGTGGCTCCGCTCCTCCCTCCAGCGCGCCGGACTGCGCGTCCGCGCGGAGGTCGAGCAGGCCATCCACGACTTTCTCTATCAGCGAGAATTCGTGCGGATCGACACCCCGATCCTCACGGGTGCGATCGGAGAGCATGCCGGCACGCTCTTCGAGACCGACTACTTCGGCGACTCCGCGTACATGGCGCAGACCGGGCAGCTCTACGTCGAGGCGGCCTGCCCGGCCTTCCGCAGGGTGTACTGCTTCGGTCCGACGTTCCGGGCGGAGAAGTCCAAGACGCGGAGACACCTCACCGAGTTCTGGATGGTCGAGCCCGAGGTGGCCTTCGCCGACTCGAACGACAACATGCGCCTGCAGGAGGAGTTCGTCTCGTACATCGTCGAGCGCGCGCTCGAGAACTGCGCCGAGGAGCTGAAGGTTCTGGAGCGGGACACGAGCAAGCTCGAGCTCGTGAAGCCTCCGTTCCCCCGCATGAGCTACACGGACGCCGTGACTCTGCTGCAGGAGCGGGGCAGCGAAGTCGAGTGGGGAAGGGACCTGGGAGCGGCGGACGAGACCACACTCATGGAAGGGCGGGACCTTCCCCTCTTCGTGCACGACTACCCGAAGGGTGCGAAGGCCTTCTACATGAAGGAGAATCCGGACGACCCGCGCACCGTGCTCTGCGACGACCTGCTGGCGCCCGAGGGGTACGGCGAGATCATCGGCGGCAGCCAGCGCGAGGACGATCTCGAGCGTCTTCGCGCGCGGATCCACGAGGAGGGTCTGCCCGAGGAGGCGTACGCCTGGTACCTCGACCTTCGCCGCTACGGGACCTTCCCCCACTCGGGCTTCGGACTCGGAATCGAGCGGACGGTCGCATGGATCACCGGGCGGCACCACATCCGGGAGATGATTCCGTTCCCGAGGCTGATGAACCGCCTCTACCCCTGACGCCTTACTCTCTCGAACCCCAGCCCATCCGACGATGCCTCGCGCGATCCTCGACATGATGGACCGGCGCCCCATCTGGGCGATGCCGGAGTGGGTGCCGACGCGCATCCGTGACGCCCTTCCCGAGGGCTGGGAGCTCGTCGTCGTCGACGAGGAGACCGACGGGTCCGGCGACGGTGCGGCCCGGGTGTCACCGACCGTGCTCGAGGCCGTCGCCGATGCGGAGATCTACTTCGGCTACGGCATCCCGGCCGAGCTCCTCGAGCGTGGCCCGAAGCTGAAGTGGGTGCATTCCGGGGCGGCCGGTGTCGGCGGCTCTCTGACCCCTGCCATGCTGAGCAGCCCGGTCGTGTTCACCAACTCGGCGGGCGTGCACGCCCCGCCCATGGCGGAGACCGTGATCGCCATGCTCCTCTACTTCGGTCGGGGCCTGGACTTCGCCGTGGATGCCCAGCGCCGGGCCGAATGGACCACCGAGCCGTATTACGTGGCCGATGCTCCCCTCGGCGAGCTGTCCGACGCCACGATCGGCATCGTCGGCTTCGGTGGCATCGGGCGGGAGGTCGCGCGCCGTGTGGCGAGCCTGGGGGCCCGGGTCATCGCCGCCAAGCGCAGTCCGGCCCAACCCGGAGAGGCCAATCTGGAGCCGGTCGCCGGCGGAGGCGTGCTCGGTTCGCGCATCGAGATCGTGTGGGGCGCTTCCGGGCTCGATGCCGTCTACCGCGAGAGCGACGCGGTCATCGTGGCGGCACCGGACACGCCGGAGACGCGAGGCATGATCGACGCGGAGGCGCTCCGGCGGATGAAGCGCGGTGCCGTGCTGGTGAACGTCGCGCGAGGCCGACTCGTGGACGAGACGGCGCTGATCGAGGCGCTGCGGGAGGGGGCGATCCGCGGCGCCGGACTCGACGTCTTCTCCCGGGAGCCGCTGCCGGACGACTCGCCACTCTGGTCGATGTCCAACGTGGTGATGACGCCGCACGTGTCGGCGGTGACGCGGGGCTTCTGGGGTCGGGAGGCCGGGCTGATCCTCCGCAACCTCGAACGGTTCCTGACCGGCGTTCCCGTCGAAGGCTGGGAGAACGTCGTCGACAAGGAAGCGGGGTACTAGCCGCTCCCGAAGCCCCCGTCCGCGTTGTCGGGCGTGGGCTCCGTCGGTGCTTCCCGGGTCTCCGGGCGGGGACGGGTCTTGACCTCGTCCCAGATGGCGTCGAGGACCTCCAGGCCCGCGGTCGAGAGGTCGACGCCGCGCTCCACTGCAATCGCCTCGAGCCGCTCGAAGCGCGCCCGGAACTTGCGGTTTGCTCGGGCCAGGGCATTGGTCGGATGGACACCCACCAGGCGCGCAAGATTCACGGCGGCGAACAGGAGGTCGCCGACCTCCTCCACGACCGCTTCGTCGGCCGAGAGGCCGTCGGTGCCGCGCTCCTCCGGAGCCTCGCCCGTCTCATTAGCCTCCAGGGCGTGCACCACCTCGTCCAGCTCCTCCCGGACCTTGTCGGCCGGACCCCGGTGGTCCTCCCAGTCGAACCCGACGGCGGCCACGCGCTCCTGGATGCGATAGGCCTTGGTGAGCGGATCGAGCCCACCGGCGAGGCCGTCGAGCACTCCCGCGGCCTGTCCCCGCTCCGCCGCCTTGAGCGCTTCCCAGTCCTGCTTTTCGCCATTCCCGAACAGGTGCGGGTGGCGGTCGATCATCTTCTTCTCGAGCCGGGCGTAGACCGAGTCCGCGTCCAGGGTCCCCTCTTCCTCCGCGACCACGATCTGGAAGGCGACGTTGAGGAGGAGATCCCCCAGCTCGCCCTCCAGCGCGTGCGTGTCGCCGTCGTGGATCGCGTCCACGACTTCGTGCGATTCCTCGAGCAGGTGGGGAATGAGCGACTCCGCCGTCTGCTTCGCGTCCCAGGGGCATTCCCGACGCAGGAAGCGAACGAGCGACAGGGCGCGATCGAGTGTGCCGGGGCCGGGAAAGTGGTGACCGTCTTCGGAGCGGCTCATGGCTCGAACAGGGGGGTCGTCTCAGGCCCCTGTTCTTGGCATCTTTTCCGGTCTATGTCAACGAATCCGAAGGCCCGTGCCTGGATACAGGTCGAGGCCGAAGCCTTGCGCCGGAACTTCGCGGGAATTCGCGACTCGGTGGGGCCGGAGGTTCGCATGCTACCTATGGTCAAGGCGAACGCGTACGGCCTCGGCGTGTCCGAAGTCGTGCCGCGGCTCGAGTCGCTCGAGCCGTGGGGCTTCGGCGTGGCAGCCGTGTCCGAAGGGGTGGCGCTCCGAGCGATGGGAGTGGAGCGCCCGATCGTGGTGTGCAGCCCCGCGCCCCCGGACGAGGTGGAGGAGGCGGTCCGGGGACGGCTTCAGCTCTCCATCTCGAGCCTGGGCGCGCTCGACGCCCTCGAGCGGGCCGCGCGCGCGGTCGGCACCACCGCGGAGTGGCACCTGGACGTCGACACCGGGATGGGCCGCAGCGGCTTCGACTGGCAGCGGGCCGACGCCTGGCTGACGGACGCCACGCGTGACCGCTCGGGTCTCCGGTGGGTCGGCGCCTACACGCACCTGCACTCCGCCGACGAGGGCGTCGCGACCGTCCATGAGCAGTGGCGGCGCCTCGGCACCGTGCTCGACCGTCTCGAGGATCCGCCGGACGGCCTGATGATCCACGTCCTGAACAGCGCGGGTGCCTTCCGCACGCCGGAATACGCACGCTCCGTCGTTCGGCCCGGCATCTTCCTGTACGGCGGGCGGATCGGCGAGGGACAGCCCAGTCCGGAGCCCGTTGCCTCGGTGCACGCTCGGGTCGTGCACGTGCGCGATGCGACGCCGGGCTCGACGCTCGGCTACGGCTCGACGTACGCGGCGACCGGGGCCGAGCGCTGGGCGACCCTGTCCATCGGGTACGGGGACGGTTTGCCCCGGGCGCTCTCCAACCGCGGCTCGGCTTTGATCGGGGGACAGCGGGTCCCGATCATCGGACGGATCTCCATGGACGTGACGGTGGTAGACGTTTCGGGCGTTTCGGAGGTGAAGGAGGGATCCGTCGCCACCCTGATCGGATCTCGGGAGGGCGAGCAGATCACGCTCGACGAGGTGGCGGAGCAGGCCGGAACGATCAGCTACGAGATCCTCACCGGCCTTACGAGCCGCCTGCCACGGGTATGGACCTGATGTCGGCCGTTGCACGACGGCCAGCACCCAAGGAAGAAGCCGGTTTCTTGAGCTCCATTTCGTTACTGAAGAGGCGCGCTGTCGTCGTCGTCGCGTCGGTCGCCGCGCCGGCGCTCCTCATCGCATGTGAGGAACAGTCCCCGGTCGGGATCGGGGGCGGCCCGCTACCGGGTGAGCCGGTGACCGTCGAGGTCACGATTCCCTGGTCGGACTTCGCGTCGGCGCTCGAAGTCTTCGGCGGATACGGATCCCCGCAGGACCTGGGCCAGGGCGTGCTTGCTCTCCAGTACGAAGGCACCCTCGACGCGAGGACGCTCCTCCGTTTCGCGGAGTATCCGGATACGGCGACGGTACGTGACTCGACCGGCACGAGTCGACCGGACGGGGACCTCACCTTCGTCGGTGGCCGCCTGGTCACGCGCTTCGACACCATCGCCAGCACGAACGGCACGACGCCGGTCACGCTGGCGATCGGTCGCACGGAGACCGAGTGGGATGCGACGACCGCCTCCTGGGACTTCGCCATCGACACGATCAACGACCAGCGGCCTTGGCCGGAGCCGGGCGGTGGTCCGGTGACGCCGGTGGACACCGCGGTCTGGGATCCAGCCGAAGGCGACTCGGCGGTGTTCGAGCTCGATTCGGCGACCATCGCAGCGTGGTCCGATCCCTCCGATCTCACCTCCGGGGCGCGCATCGAGATGATCGACGCGGGTCATCGGGTTCGCCTGACGGGTGCCACGCTGCGCCTCGATGCGCGTCCGAGCCTCAACCCGGACACGATCATCCAGGTCAACGCCTTCACGAGCGCGGCCACGTTCCTGTACACGCCGTTCCCGACGCCGCCTCCGGACGGCGTACGGATCGGTGGCGCGCCGGCGTGGCGCACCCTGCTGGACGTCTCGATCCCCGAGGTGCTCGACGGTATCCCGGAGCTGTGCGCCGTCGTGGAGTGCCCCTATACGCTCACTCCGGTGGAGATCAGCTTCGCGGCGCTCCTGCTCACGAGCCGCGAAACCGAGGCCGCCTTCCAGCCGAGCGACTCCATCCGGCTCGACGTCCGTCCGGTCTTCGACCGCAGCGCGATGCCGAAGTCCCCGCTCGGTCCCTCGCTGGTGGAGGGGGACCTCGGGCGCCCCGTGCCTCCCGAGGCCTTCGGGTCCGCCCCGGGTCAGCCCATCGAGATTCCGTTCACCACGTTCGCGCGTGACCTCCTTCGCGGCTTCGACGACCGGGGCAATCCGGCGCCCGGTACCCTCGCCCTCTTGTCGGTCTTCGAGCCGTTCTCGATTTCCTTCGCGTCGTTCGAGGGACCCGGAAACGCGTCCGAGCCGGTCCTGAAGCTCGTGCTCACGATCGGGCCACCGGTGGAGCTGCCATGATCCGGCGCGCACTCGGGCTCCTGGCCCTCTCGGCGACGGTCGTGTCCCCGGTGGCGGGACAGTCCCTCTACAACGCGGCGGGGCTCGGCGTGCCGGTCGAGGCTCTGGACGGCCGTGCGCGGGCGCTCGGCAACCTCGGAATCGGGCTGCGGGGCGGGTCCTTCATGCCGACCGATCCCGGAGCTCTGGGACGGCTGTCGTCCGCGACCGGGGTCATGGCCGCACAGCCCAGCTGGGTCGACTATTCGCTGGATGCGGGGTCCGCCGGGAGCTTCCAGGGGACCCGATTCCCCCTGCTCGGCATCGCCTACCCCCTGCTGTCGGGCATGATGTCGGTCCAGATCGGCTCGTTCCTGGACCAGAACTACGAGGTCCAGCGGCAGACCGAGGTGGATTTCGGAAGAGGGCCCGTGGCGGCGACGGACGACTTCCAGCAGGACGGGTCGATCTCGAACCTCAACCTGGGCTTCTCCAGGATGTTCGGGGACCGGATCTCGGCGGGCATCACGGCCGGGCGCTACGCGGGCTCGATGGAACGGTCCCTCACCCGGAGCTATGGAGACGAGGAGACGAGCGACGTCGACGAGTACGTGGAGCGGGGCGAGTGGTCGTACAAGGCCTGGGCCTTCACCGGGGGCATCGCGGCCGACGTCTTCTCGCGGGCGCGCGTGGCCGTCAGCGTCCATGTGCCCATGGAGCTCGAGGCAGAGGCGAGCGAGGACACGCGCGGCGGTGACCGCACGTACACGCTCCCCATCCAGTACCGGGCCGGCGCGACCGTGACCATCGCACCCGCCCTGAACGTCAGCGGCAGCATCTCATTGGCCGATTGGGGCGATACGCAGCAGGACCTCGAGGGCGCGGCGATCGCCGGCAACCAGAACGGGTTCGGTCTGGGCGTCGAGCTCACGCGCGCCAGCTTCTTCGGAAAGAGCGCGCCGCTCCGTCTCGGCTTCCGTCGAACGGGCCTGCCGTTCTCGTTCGACGAAGGTGGAGCCACCGAACGCGTCCTGTCGGGCGGCTTCGGACTCGAGCTCAGCCGCGTCGACGACGTGGTGCTGGCCAGCGTCGATCTCGCGATCGAGCGCGGGCGTCGGGAGGGGGTCGGCCTCAAGGAAGATTACTGGCGAGCCACCATCTCGCTGCTGGCCGCCGGCTTCTGACCGGCGAGCCGGATCCGAGCCGAGTCCGGAGGCTCCATGCGCGTCCACTATCATTCGTTCGGCTGTAAGGCCAACCAGTACGATACGGAGCGCATGCGGCAGGAGACCGAGGCACGTGGAACCACCACGGTGCCTTCGCGCCGCGATGCCGATGTGGTGGTCGTCAACACGTGCACGGTGACCAACCAGGCCGACGCGGACGCACGGCGCTTCATCCGGCGACTCCACCGTGAGCAGCCGGAGGTCCGGATCGTCGTCGCGGGGTGCTCCGCTGCGCTCCGGGCGGACGAGTATCGGGACATGCCCGGCGTGGGCGAGGTGATCCCCGGGCACGATCCGGTGCAGGTGGCGTCGGGGGTCGCTGTCTCGAGCGCGCAGCGGGGGGCCGCTCTCTCGCAGATCGAGTTGCGGGCCTCCCTGGACCGGATCGACTCGGAACCCATCGGGGGAGAGCTCCTCCGTCGTCGGGCCGGCATGTCGCGGGGCTGGCTGAAGGTCCAGGACGGCTGCGACCGGAAGTGCTCGTTCTGCGCGACGCGCCTCGCACGGGGATCGTCGCGGTCGAGGTCACCGGCGGAGGTGATCGCGGAGGCCCGGCTCCTGGCCGAGACGCATGCGGAGCTCGTCGTGACGGGGATCCACATCGGTCATTACGGAAGGGACCTCGAGCCGGGGTGGACGCTCGCCCGGCTGTGTGCGTCTCTCATCGAAGCCGTTCCGGACGTGCGCTTTCGGCTCGGCAGCGTGGAAGCCACCGAGGTCGACGACCCTCTGCTGGAGTTGATGGCGGCCTCGATGGATCGACTCGCCCCCCATCTCCACATGCCGCTTCAGAGCGGTGCGGACCCGGTCCTTCGGGCCATGCGTAGGTGGCACACGCGGGAGCAGTACCGAGTTCGGGCGCTCCAGATCGCGGAGAAGATCGAGCCGCTCGGGCTGGGAGCGGACGTGATCACCGGATTCCCCGGGGAGACGGAGGCCGATCACGAGGCCACCCGCGCGCTCGTCGAGGAGCTCCCGTTCACGTATCTGCACGTCTTTCCCTACTCCCCCCGTCAGGGCACGGCGGCGGCCGGCCTGCCCCACCCGGTCCCTCAGAGGATCTCGGGGGAGCGAGCCCGGGAGCTTCGGGAGCTGGCCCAGGCGAAGGGAGTGGCGTACCGTCGCAGCCGCTCCGGCCAGCGCGCGGTCGTGGTCCTGGAGGGAGACGGCGGATCCGGCCTCACCGAGGACTACCTGCGCGTTCGGGTCGGCCGGAACGGAGGCACGGTCCCGGGGGGGGCGGTCCTGCATGGCACCCTGCTCGGTGACGGAGAGCATCTGTATATTGACCCGCCCCCGAGTTCTTCCCGTATTCGAGCATGAGTGAGACCCGGCCCAAGCGAGCCTACGTCGAGACGTACGGCTGCCAGATGAACATCAGCGACGGTGAGCTGATGGAGGGGATCCTCGCGGATCGCGGCTACGAGATCGTGACCGCTCCGGAAGAGGCCGACGTGGTGCTGGTCAACACGTGCGCCATCCGCGAGCATGCCGAGAAGAGGGTTCTCGGGCGGGTGTCGCAGCTCAACGGACTGAAGCGTGACCGCCCCGGGATGGTCATCGGGGTCACCGGATGCATGGCGCAGCGCATGGGGGAGACCCTCCTCGAGGATGCACCCTACGTGGACCTCGTCATGGGGCCGGACGGCTATCGGGGACTTCCGGATACGCTTGCGCGTCTGGGACACGGACCCGCGGAGTTCGTTTCGGGCGCGCACGAAGAAAGCGCGCCTCCGGGGCTGGTGGAGCGGAAGGGAAGAAGGGGGCCCCAGCTGGCCGTCCTGCAGCTCGACATGGACGAGAACTACCAGGGGCTGGAACAGCGGCGGTCGGACGGCCCGTCCGCCTGGGTGCCGATCCAGCGCGGCTGCGATCACCGGTGTACGTACTGCATCGTCCCCTACGTGCGCGGCTCGGAAAAGAATCGGAGTGCCCCGGAGATCCTGAAGGAGGTCAGGGGACTCGCGGAGCAGGGAGTGACCGAGGTCACGCTCCTCGGACAGACCGTGAATTCGTACGTGTCGGAGGGCGTCGCCTTCCCGCGGCTGCTTCGCGACGTGGCGCGTGTGGACGGCATCCGCAGGGTCCGGTTCACGTCACCGCACCCGAACGACGTGACGGAGGAGCTGGTCGCCGTCATGGCGGAGGAAGCTGCGGTCTGCGAGCACCTGCACCTTCCCGCCCAGGCGGGGAACGATCGGACGCTCAAGCGAATGCTGCGCCGATACACGGTCGACAGCCTCATGGAGAAGATCGAGCTCACCCGTTCGTGGATCCCGGACATCGCGCTGTCGACGGACATCATCGTGGCCTTCCCGGGGGAGACGGACGAGGAGTTCCGAGACACGCTGGACCTGATGCGCTCGGTGCGCTTCGATGAGGCGTACACGTACAAGTACTCGGCCCGCTCGGGGACGCCCGCGACCCGCCTGCCTGCTTCGGACTTCATCGACCCCGACGAGGCGCAGGCCCGACTGGAAGAGCTCATCGAGGTGAGCCGCGCCGTCCAGTCCGAAATCAACGAGGGCGAGGTGGGCCGTGTCGAGGAAGTCCTGATCGAGGGCGAGGGCAGGGATCCGGGTCAGGTCCGGGGCCGTACCCGCCGGAACAAGGTCGTCGTCTTCGACGGAGACGCGGCACGGGTCGGCTCGTACACCCGCGTCCGTCTGGAGCGGACGACGGGGGCGACCTTCGCGGGCAGCGAGGTCGCTCAGGCGTATGCGGAGCCGGTCACGGTGTGAGCAGGCTCCTGGGCTGGATCGGGGTCGCTTCGCTCGTCGGGCTCTCGCTGGGGTTCGCCTTTCTCAACTCGAGCCAGCGCGTGACGCTTCGCCTCGGAGTCGTGACGCTGTACGGCGTGCCACTCACGGGCGTCGCGTTCGGGAGCGTGATCGTCGGCATGGTCGTCATGCTCGTCGCGGGCGTCCGTTCCGACCTCAAGGTCCGGCGTGTGCTCCGTGCGCGACTCGCCGAGGAAGACCGCGCGGAGCGGGAGCGTTTCATCGATGACAGTCAGCAGGATCTCTTTCCCACCGAGAAGGACTGACGGGAGCGTAGAGGCAGGAGTCTGAACCGAGCAGGGAGACCGGCGGACAGCGCGTGACGCACCTCGCGCCGGTCGTACGGCTCGCGCTCCTCTACGGAGCGGGCGTGGCCGCGGGACTTGCCGGCGCAGGTTGGTGGATCGCGCCGCTCGGCCTCCTGCTCGCGTTCCTGGCGCCCCATCGAGCATCGGCACGGCCCACGGTCGCATGTCTCTATGGCATGGTTCTGGCGGCGGGCTTCCTTTCTGCGACGGGAGCCCGGGTGCGTCGCGAAGCGTGCCGAAGCGTTCCGATCGGCAGGTCCGACGTCGTGCGGGGCCGCTTCCTGGCCACGCCCAGAGACGGCGCTGCCCCGTTCCGACTCGATTCGGGCTGTGGCGTGGTGACCGTGGTGCTGCCCTCCCCCGATGCGATCTCCGGCGATACCGCTCCCGACGGGGCCGCTCCCGCTGCCGAGCCACGAGCGGGGCGAGCCCTGGAGGTGCGGGGCATCTGGCGCAGTGGGCGCGTCCGTCCATGGCTTCAGGCTCGGGAAACGAGGAAGGGGGTCGACCGGTCCGGTCCGCTGCCGGCGCTGCGGTGGAGCGCCGTACGGTGGCGGGACGACCTGGTCGGGCGGCTCCATCGCCTCTATCCCGATCACGCGCATCTGGTTGCCGCGCTGGTTCTCGCTCGCCGCGAGGGGCTCGACGAGGATCTGCGTGCCGCGTTCGCGCTTTCGGGCATTGCTCACCTGCTCGCGATCTCGGGCTTTCACGTGGGGCTGATCGCGGCCCTCCTCTACGGTGGGTGGCGATCGGTGCGGGGATCTCGGCGGACGGCGATCGTGGCCGCTTCGGTCGGCTCCTGGATCTACGTGGGCCTGATCGGATTCCCGGATGCCGCGTGCCGGGCGGCGCTGATCCTCACCTGCCTGGCCCTGACGCGCATGCGCGGATACCCACCGAGCCGGTGGGGGCCGCTCGCGACTGCGGCGCTTTTTCTCGTGCTTCTCGATCCGACGCGTCTGTCCGGTCCCGGATTTCAGCTCTCCTTCGCCGGGGCGGCGGGCCTGGTGGCGTGGGCGAAACCGCTCGAACGCCGGCTCGGGGGCGTCCTGCGCGACTCCGGAAACGGGCGCGTGCCGGAGGGCCTCTCCGCGACGCTCGCGAGCGGCCTGGCTGCCGGACTCGCGGCGACCCTTGCCACGCTGCCGATCGTTGCTTGGCACTTCGAGTACGTCTCGCTCGTCGGCATCCCGGTCACGCTCGTGGCGACGCCCCTGGTCAGTCTGGCCCTGCCCGGCGCCCTGCTGACGCTGGGCCTCGATGCCGTCTGGAGCGCGGGCGCGTCGTTCCTCGCGGGAGGCGTGGCGTCGGTCCTCGACGCCCTCGTCGCCGTGACGACGACCGTGGGTGGGTGGGAGTGGATCGCGGCGTGGACCACGAGGCCTGCGGTGGCCGCCACGTGCGGCGGTGTCCTCGTTGCCGGATGGGTCTCCCGATCGCCGCGCATCGGAGGAAGGGTCCGACGCCGTCTGACGGTCGTCTACGCAGCCGCGCTCGGGGTCGGCTGGCCGGTGCTCCTCGAGCTCGACGGACGGGTACGACTCGAGATCCTGATGCTCGACGTCGGGCAGGGGGACGCGATCGCGGTGCGGACACCGAGCGGTGGCTGGGTCCTGGTCGACGCGGGCCCCCCGGGGCCGGATGCCCCCGCGCCTCATCCGGTGGTCCACGCCCTTCGGGCGCGCGGCGTTCGCCGGCTCGAAGCGCTGGTCCTCACCCATCCCGACCTCGACCACATCGGGGGTGCCGCCGCGGTGATCGACGCCTTCGAGCCGAGGCTGGTAATGGACCCTCTGCTCCCTGCGCCGAAGCACGAGTACGCGACACTGGTCGAGCACGCGGCGGCCCGGGGCGTGCGCTGGGCCGCCGCCCGGGCCGGTGACAGCTTCGAGCTCGGCGGAGTCACGTTTCGGGTGCTGCATCCGTCGGAGCTCCCCACCGATCCGAGAGAGGGCAACGCGGCGTCCGTGGTCCTCCTCGTATCGTGGGGACGCTTCGACGCGCTCCTCACCGGCGACGCCTACGTCGACGTGGAGCGGGCGATCGCGGAGCGGGCGGGCGATATCGAGATCCTGAAGGTCGGGCATCACGGCAGCGCGACGTCGACCGACTCGACGTTCCTGGCGACCGTGCGGCCGGAGGTGGCGCTCGTCTCCGTCGGGCGGGGAAACCGATACGGACATCCGGCGCCTGCGGTGCTGAGGCGCCTCTCGGCGGTGGGTGCCCGCACGTACCGGACCGATCAGCTGGGAACCGTGCGTGCCGTGGTGGGGCGTGACGGATCCGTCCGCATCACGACTTCGAGGGGGCGTGTTCGGACGACGGAGGGAGGGGCCAGCGCTCCAGGCTCGGGAAGTCCATCCCGTCCCCCTTCCGGCGCATTAACTTCCAGATAGAAGACCCGGCACCACGCGTACGCCCGCCGATTCCCACGACCACCGACTCCATGCCCGACAGCCACGTCTTCACCATCTCGCGCTTCCTCGTCGACGAGGAGCGCAGTCACCCGGAAGCGACCGGGAACTTCACCGGCCTCCTGCACGATATCGCGCTCGCCGCGAAGGTGATCGGCCGCGAGGTGAACAAGGCGGGCCTGGTGGACATCCTCGGGGCCACCGACGCCGAGAACGTCCACGGGGAAACGGTCCAGAAGCTCGATATCTTCGCCGATCAGGTGATGTTTCGGGCGCTGGACCACACGGGGCTCGTCGCGTGCATGGCATCGGAGGAGAACGAGACCTTCCTTCCGATCCCGGACAAGTTCCCGGCCGGGGAGTACGTCGTGATCTACGACCCGCTGGACGGGTCCTCGAACATCGACGTCAACGTGTCGATCGGCACGATCTTCAGCATCCACAGGAAGGTCTCGACCGGCGAGCGGGGCACGCTCGAGGATTGTCTGCAGCCGGGGTCGCGTCAGGTCGCCGCCGGGTACGTCCTCTACGGGTCGTCGACGATGCTCGTCTACACGACTGGAGCGGGCGTGCACGGCTTCACGCTGGATCCCTCGATCGGCGAGTTCCTGCTGAGCCACCCGAACATGCGGATACCGGAACCGCCGAGGAAGGTGTACTCGGTCAACGAGGCGTACTACGCGCGCTGGTCGCGCGGGCAGCAGCGTCTGGTAAGCCATCTCAAGACGGAGGGTGGGTTCGGCTCGCGGTACATCGGCTCGCTGGTGGCCGACATCCACCGGACGCTGCTCCAGGGCGGCATCTTCATGTACCCCGGGGAGCGCAAGAATCCGACGGGCAAGCTTCGGCTCCTGTACGAGGCTGCCCCGATGGCGATGATCGTCGAACAGGCGGGCGGGCGCGCGAGCACGGGAGTCGAGGACATTCTCGACGTGGTGCCGGAGTCCCTCCACCAGCGCGTCCCCCTGTACATGGGCTCGGCAGATTTCGTGGACCTCGCCGAGGAGATGCTGGCCCGCGAAGAGTGAGCGGGCGCCGGCCGGCTAGAGCAGGCGCTCGACGCTCGCGTCGAAGCCGGTGAGCAATTCGGCACGGGTGGGTTCGTCGAGGAAGGCGTGCTCGAAGCCCGCCCGGGCGATGCGGAAGATCTCGTCGCGAGTGAGGCGGAGGTCATCGCGCGCGTGCCGGTATTCGTCGGTCAGGGAGACGCCGGACATCAATCGGTTGTCCGTGCCGAGTACGACCCGGATGCCGGAGCGGACGTAGCCGAGGAGCGGGTGCGCGGCGTGGCTGGACACGACGCGGGTCTGGGTGTTCGACGTCAGGCACACCTCGAGCGGCACACCGCGCCGCCTGACCTCCTCCATGAGCGCGGGGTCCTCGAAGAGCCGCGTGCCGTGGCCGATGCGCATCGCGTGACCGAGCACCAGCGCCTGTCGGATCGACTCCGCGCCGTCTCCCTCGCCCGCGTGAATGGTGATCGGGAGGCCACTTCTCGCCGCGAGGTCGAAGGCCTCGACGTGATCGGCCACCGGGTGCCCCGCCTCGGGACCGGCGAGATCGAACCCGCACACACCTCTGTCGCGGTACGCCACCGCCAGCTCCGCCATCTCGAGCGTCTGAGAGGACGGATGCGAGCGAAGCGCACACACGATGAGGTTCGCCAGGATCGGGCGCCCGAAGGAGGCCGCCTGGGCCTCACCTGCCCTGATGCCCTCCAGGGCCGCGTCGAGCACCTGATCCGAGGAGAGTCCTCCCTCCGTGTTGAGGAGCGGGCAGAAGCGGACCTCGACGTAGCGTACACCCTCCTCCGCGTGGTCCAGCACGCATTCCCGGGCGATCCGGCGCACGGCTTCGGCGTCCTGCATCACCGAAAGCGTGATCGCGAAGCGCTCCAGATACTCCTCGAGGCTGGCCGCCTGGTCGACCACCATGTGCGCGCCGAGGGCCTCCGGATCGCTCGCGGGCATCGCCACGCCGCGCTGCTCCGCCAGCTCGAGCATGGTCCCGGGGCGCAGGGATCCGTCCAGGTGCATGTGGAGCTCCGCCTTGGGAAGGCTGCCGAGCGTCTCGTCCGCGGGGACGAGAGACGGCGCGGGGTGCGGCGTCCCTTTCTGCATCCGTTCGGGCGGGGTCAACGCCCGGTCGACGGTCCTTCGGCGGACACGAACCCTTTCTGCACGTCGATCAGCGGGGCGGGGTAGTCCCCCGAGAAGCAGGCCGTGCAGTACGGCCCCGCCTCCGCGACCGCACCGATCATCCCGTCCAGGGAGAGGTACCCCAGGGAGTCGACCCCGAGCTGGGACTCGATGTCGGGAATCTCCATGCGCGATCCGATCAGCTCACTCTTCGTGGGCATGTCGATGCCGTAGAAGCAGGGGTAGCGCACGGGAGGGCTTCCGATACGCAGGTGTACTTCCGACGCGCCGGCGTTGCGGAGCATGCGCACGAGCGAACGGCTGGTGGTCCCCCGCACCAGCGAGTCGTCGACGACCACGATCCGCTTCCCACCGAGCACTTCCCGAACCGGATTGTACTTCATGCGCGCGCCGAAGTCGCGGTCCTTCTGGTCGGGCTTGATGAATGTCCGTCCGACGTAGTGGTTCCGCAGGAGACCGAGCTCGAAGGGGATCCCGCTCTCTTCCGAGTATCCGAGGGCGGCCGAGTTCGCGCTGTCCGGAACGGCCATCACCGCATCGGCGTCGACGGCGTGCTCACGGGCGAGCTGGCGTCCGAAGGCCCGGCGCGCGCGGTCTACGCTGACGCCCCAGAGCCGTGAATCGGGCCGTGCGAAGTACACGAGCTCGAAGATGCAGGGAGAAGGGCGGTCCACCGGGCTGAGCCGGCCCACCTCCTCGAGCTCCTGCCCGCGAATCCGGACGACCTCGCCAGGCTCCAGGTCGCGCACGAAGTCCGCCCCGAGGATGTCCAGCGCGCACGTCTCCGATACCACGACGTGGCCCTCGCCTTTCCGGCCCAGGACCAGAGGGCGAAAGCCCCTGGGGTCCCTTGCCGCGTAGATGGTATCGTCCACGGCGAGGACCATGGAGAAGGCGCCCTCCAGGTGGCCGAGGGCGTCCAGAACCTGCGTATCGACGGTCCGCTCCCGGGATTTCGCGATGAGGTGCACGAGTGTCTCCGAATCGGAAGACGATCGGAAGATCGCGCCCTCGTCGACGAGTCGGGTGCGCAGGTCGAGCTGGTTGGTGAGGTTGCCGTTGTGGGCAAGCGCGAGGTCCCCGCGCGCATATCGGGCCGTAATCGGCTGAATGTTGGCGTGGTCACTGCCGCCGGCCGTGGAGTAGCGGACGTGCCCCACGGCCGTGTTACCCGTCAGGCGCTGAAGAGCCTCGGGCCCGAAGATCTCGGACACGAGGCCGGCTCCCTTGTGGACGCGGCCGCGCTCTCCGTCGAAGGCGACGATCCCTCCGGCCTCCTGCCCGCGGT